>ULZG01030935.1_pt1 | contig 9842 bp, 8 predicted proteins | sample 1962881 | NCBI WGS metagenome assembly ULZG01 (sample SAMEA4835883, study PRJEB28245) | human gut metagenome | biome: gut microbiome; material: fecal sample | place: Denmark | collected 2008 | reverse complement strand
CGGCGCTTGCCGTCCAGCACCTGCATCAGGGTGGATTTGCCCGCGCCGTTGGGGCCGGCGATGATCAGCCGCTGGCCGCGGCACACCGTATAGGTAAAGGGCTCCAGCAGGGTGCGGTCCCCGATCTTGATGGTCAGGTTCTTGAGCATCACCAGCTCGTTCCAAGGTTCCACATCGTACTCAAAGCGGAATTTGAGCTGGTTCGTCTCGTCCTTGGGTGCCTCGGTGATCTCCAGCTTTTCCAGCTGGCGGCGGCGGCTCTGGGCCATTTTGGTGGTGGAAGCACGCACCAGGTTCCGGTCCACATAGTCCTGCAGCTTTTCTGCCAGGGCCACGTCGGCGTCGTGCTGCTTCTGGCGCAGCGCGTCAGCGGCTTCCTTCTGGGGCAGGTAAGCCGAGAAGTTGCCCTTGTAGGTGGTCATGGTCTGGAAGGAAACCTCCCAGATCTTGGTACACACATTGTCCAGGAAATAGCGGTCGTGGCTGACCACCAGCACCGCGCCGGAGTAGCCCTTGAGGTAATTTTCCAGCCATTCCATGGTGGCAAAGTCCAGGTGGTTCGTGGGCTCGTCCAGGATCAGCACATCCGGTTTTTCCAGCAGCAGCTTTGCCAGACGCAGCCGGGTCAGCTCACCGCCGGAAAGCACGGCAATGTTCTTTTCCCAGGTGTCCTGCGCAAAGCCCATGCCGGACAGCACCTTTTTGATGTTGACGTCCATGTTGTAGCCGTCGGCGGCATCCACGATGTTCTGCAGTGCGTCGTGCTGGGCCAGCAGGTCGGTGTTGTCGGGCTGGGCTGCCATCTTGCGCTCCAAAACCTGCATCTGGGCCATGGCGTCCAGCACCGGCGCAAAGGTGGCGCGCATTTCGCCGTAGATGTCCAGCGTGGGGTCCAGTTTGGCGTTCTGTTCCAGGTAGCCCAGCGTCACGCCATGGGTCACGCTGAATTCCCCGTCGTAGTCCTGATATTCTCCGGTCAGGATCTTGAGGAGCGTGGTCTTGCCCGCGCCGTTCTGGCCCACGATGCCGATACGGTCCTCCCGCTCGACACTGGCCGTCACATCGTGCAGCACGACTTTTTCGCCAAAGCTCTTTCCAAGTTTTTCTAAATGTATCAGCATTGTTTCAATCCATTCTGTTCTGCTGCGGTCCCGCAGGGGCTCAGCACTGGTGGCGGCGGTTCTTCTGCCCCACATTGGCCAGCTCGTCCTGCTCCATGACCAGCGGATAAAGTTCTTCCAGGCTGGCGATCTCGTAGGTGGGGATCACCTTGCCCGGGTTCTCGGTGTGGTTGGGGTTGAACCAGCAGGTGTCCAGCCCGGCGTTTGCACCGCCCTGGATGTCACTGGTCAGACTGTCGCCCACCATCAGCACATGCTCGCGGTTCTCCACGCCCAGTGCCCGCAGGGCGGCGTCAAAGATGCGTGCACCGGGCTTCTCGCAGCCCAGCTTCTCGGAGATGAACACATCCTCCATGAAGTTGGACACACCGCTCTCGGCCAACCGCCGGGTCTGCACCTTGTGGACGCCGTTGCTCACCACGGCCAGTGTGGCCACCTCCGACAGCTCCCGCAGCACGTCCAGCACCTCGGCGTTCATCAGGTCCGGGTGGGTGGACAGCTGCTCCAGATAATAGCGGTTCATCTCTGCGCCGTCTCCGGCGGCGTCAATGGCTTTGAGGAAGCGGCTGAACCGCTCGTTGAGCAGCTTTTCGCGGCGGATCTGGCCTTTTTCCAGCTGACGCCACAGTTCCTCATTGATGGTGCGGTAGGTCTGCACTGTTTCAGCGTCCGGCTCGATGCCGTAGTTCACCAGCGTTTCGGCCAGTGCCTTGCTCTCGGCGGCGTCAAAGTTGAGCAGCGTATTGTCCGCATCAAACAGGATGCAATAGTATTTTGCCATAATATCCCCTCATTTCCTTTTCCGGCCCGCTTTGCAGGGCGGGCATTACAACAGGGAGAAGCCAGCCCTGCGGTGGGCAGAGCTGGCTTCTGTTCATTCCGAAATCATTTCATACGCCTGTACGTCGGTTTGTTCCGGTTTGTTTTCTGAACAGGTTGTTTGGGCGGTGCAGGGAGTGGCATTGCATTTCTGCATTTCCTCCTCCAGTGCACCGTTTTCTACAGTTTCCCAATCGGTATCGTAGTAATCCACGCTGCCGTCGGTCACATCTTCTGCACCGGGCAGGCCCGGCACCCGCGGCTCTTCCCAGAACATCGAACCGCCTCCCTTCCCCTCAGCCTATGCGGCGCAGGGGCAAAGGGTTCTGCGCTCAGGAGCGGGCTGCCAGTTCTTCGGCCGTGTCATTTTCGGCTTCTGCCTTGGGAGCCGGGCTCTCAGAGGAAGCACTGCTGTGAGAGCTGCTCTCGGAACTGCTGTGAGAGCTGCTCTCGGAACTGCTGTGGGAGGAACTGGCGGCCGCACTGCTGCTGTGCGAGGTGCTGCCGCTTCCGGCTTCCGACGAGGAACCGCTGTGAGACGAGCTGCCGCTGTGGGAGGAGCTGGTGCTCTCGGCCCCGTTGGAGCTGCTGACGGATTCCTTTTCCGACGAAGAAGAGGAAGAAGAACCGGATGTACTTCCGGAGGAAGCCCCGGAAGAAGTGCTGGAAGAACCAGACGAAGCAGTACTGCCGGACGAAGAAGAGCCGGAGCTGCCGGAAGAACTGCTGGAAGAGCCCGAAGAAGCTGCCGGGGCACCGGGCACCGTGATCTCCAGCGTGTTGCTGGTGACGGTGCTGCCGTTGTAACTCACCACTGCGTAGACCTTGAAGGTAGTGCCCTGCATCTCAGCCGTAATGGGCACCGTCACGCTGGTCTGGCCTGCGGCAGAAGCAGCCTCCACACCGTTGGCATACCAGCGGATGGAATCTGCCTCCAGATGCTTGCCGCCGATCTTCGCGTGGAAGGTGCAGCTGCCGCCCACTGCAGCCTTGCCGCTGCTGCTGATCTGCACCGAGGCGGCAGCAAACACGGCGGTCACATCCAGATTCTGCTTGAAGTTGGCATCCGTGCGGGTCTTGTTGGTCACGCCGTCGCTCCACTTGACGAACACATGGCCCGATGCCGGGACCGCCGTGACGCTGACCGACTGGCTTGCACCGACGCTGTAGGTCAGTGTGGTCTTGCCGTTGTCATTGCCGGCGCTCAGGGTACCGCCGCCGGTCTTATCCACGCGGTAGGATGCCTGATACTGGGTGGTGTCCTCCTGCACTTCGGAAGAAGAGGAGGTCACCTCACTGCTGGACGAAGCCACAGCAGAACTGGGGTCGGGCACATATTCGGCGCGGCTGGGAATGTTGTTGGTGTCCGGGCGGCGGTCCTCGGTCTCGTAGGCATGGGTGCGCAGGTAGTTCAGCAGCACCTTCAGGCCGGAGGTCTTGAGGTGGATGTCGCCGCTCTGGTAATAGTCGGCGTTGCCGTAGCCGGTGGAATCCTTGAGGGCTTCGGCCGTGTTGAGGAACTTCAGGCCCATTTCCTCACACATGGACAGCAATGCCATATTGAAGTCGTCGATCCTGGTCTGGTCCATGTTGGGATAGTTGGAGTGGTCGGCAGGCACCGGCGGCACCGTGTTGACGATGATGTCGGTGTAGGGGTAGCTGGTCTGGATGGCCTGCACCAGCTGCTTGTAATTGCTGATGAAATCCTCCACGGCCATGCCAGTGTCGTTGGTGCCCAGCATGATGACCACACGGCGGGGCTTCATCTTGGCCACAGCTTCCGCGATGGTGTAGCGGCTGCTGTCCTTTTTAAAGGTAACGATGCCCTCGTTCAGGGCAGCGCTTGTGCCAATGCCCTCCTTGGCGCAGAACTGCTGCAGGCTGATCAGGCCGTTGGCATACAGACGCACCGTGTTGGAATCGCCGATGAACAGCGTCTCATTCTGGTAGGCGTCGCCCGCGTCCGCCGTCTCGGGGAGCAGTGCACTGGACTGTTCGTTGATCTGGTAATGGTCGGCGATGTTTGCATCATCCGCAGGCTGCTCGGTGCCCGGCTGCTCCGAAGATGCGGCCGGTTCCTTGCCACGGTGGATCAGGACAAGGGTGATGCCAATGGTCAGCAGCGCCGCCAGTGCACACACAATGCACACCAGCACTGCCTGCTTCTGCATGGGCGTCAGCGACTGTTTTTCCGGTTGTGTATTCTGTCTCATAGTTTTCACCATTCCCTTTATTGCGCGTTGTTTCAGGCACGCTGCTCCAGCAGCTGGTCGGCAAGGTCGGCGCAGCTCTCGGCCAGCAGCACCGGGTGGAAGGGCGCAAGCTCCTCGCGGCTGCCATAGCCGTACAGTGCACCGGCAGCGTCCAGACCGCAGTCTGCCGCGCCGCGCATGTCGTCGTTGCGGTCACCGACCATCAGCACCCGCTTGCCCTGCAGCATGGGCTGGCTGAGCACGTAGTGCACCACGTCGGTCTTGGTGTCGCGGCTCTCGTCCATGGACGCGCCGCCGATGAAATCAAAGAAGGGTGCAAGACCCTTTTCTTCCAGGATCGGGGTGACCACCTCGGTGGGTTTGGAAGTAGCGGTGCACAGGATCAGCCCGGCGTCCTTCAGGCGCTGCAGCATTTCCGCTGCACCGGGGTACGCGGCGCATTCGTGGCTGCCCTTCACCGTGTAGCTTTCGCGGTAGAGGCGGGTGGCCTGCTCGATCTTGTCCAGCTCGGTGAAGTGCTCGCCGAAGCTCTTGCGCAGCGGCGGGCCCAGATAGCGGCGCAGATTGACGCCGGTGACGTCCACGCCCATTTTCTGAAAGACCTCTTCCAATGTATGGAGAATACCGGGAGCGGAATCGATCAGGGTCCCGTCCACGTCAAACAGGATGGCATCGTAATGCAGCAATTGCGATTTCCTCACTTTCATGGTGATACAGTCTATAGTATAGCACAGATTGACCGCCTCAGCAATTCCAACAAATGCATTTTCCGGTTTTTATGCAAACTTTCCGTGAAGAGACGGTAAACAAAAATGCCCGCCCGGCACCCGGGCAGGCAGAGGGCCTTACTGGTCAGCGGAACAGCCGCTGCCGGAAGGCGGATAGTAGAGGTTGTTGGAGATGAACTCCAGCTTATCCTTGAGCACGAGCTCCAGGTTGGCCACGGCGTGCACCATGTTGGTTGCCGAGTCGTTGACCTCCAGCAGCTTGCACAGGTCCAGCCCATCCAGGCCCATGGCCACCTTCATCTTCTGGCTTTCGGCGCACAGGATGTGGCTGAGGGCCGTTTCCTGCAGGGCGATGCTCTCCATCAGATCGATCACAGCCTGGTCCAGCGTGACCTTGGGCATCTCCGGGCACTGGGAGCGGGTACAGGTTTCAGCAGACATAGAATACCATCCTTTCCGGTCAAGAGGGTTTGCACGCCCCATCCTATGCCCTGCCGTGTGGCGGCGTTACTGCTGCTTTTCGCGCACCTTTTCAATGGTCTGCCGGTAGCCGCCGGTGCCGTACTGGATGCAGCGGTTGATGCGGCTGATGGTGGCAGTGCTGATCTCCACCGTTTTTACGATCTGCTCGTAGGTGCTGCCGTCCAGCAGCAGCTTTGCTGCCTCCAGACGCTGCGCCATGTCCGAGATCTCCTTGACGGTACACAGATCCTCGAAGAAATCGTAGCATTCTTCCCGCGTTTCCAGGCTGAGGATCGCGTCGAACAGCGCGTCGATGGTTTCATTTCTTCTGGGATTTTTCTCGGCCATAACAGTTCTCCTTCTTCTGATCACATCGGGTCGGTTCATCGTGTTATTACTTTAGCACTTCAAAGTGTGAAAGTCAAGCATTCTGCGTGAACTCTTTTCAGGAAACGCACTGTTCAATTTATCTCTTTTCACATGTGAATAAAAATCACCTAAAATTTTCTTAGAACTTCTTTGCCGAATTGGCGCATCCTCCGAACTTCCCGGAACTATATTGACAAATTATGAATTCTGCCCTAAAGTAGGAGCAATCATTCGGCAAATGCGACGAACAGGACATGATCATTTGCAGCACCCTCTTTCAGCGAGCCGCCCTTTTTGATGCAACGGCGGCAGTCAGGAGCAAATGACCCTCCCCTGCAAGCAGCGTGTGTGAACGGGGCCCTGACCGTCCTGAGTAATGCAACGCCGTCCAGCCCCCGTTACCGGGCAGCATGGCAGATGCGCCATGCGTGGGAGTGGCTGTCCACCGACAGCAAGCGAAGTGGTACCGCGGAGCAGAATCATCCACAATGTGCAGTGGATGTGTGAGCCTTCGTCTTCGGGAAAGATCTTCCGCCCAAGGAAGATCTTCCGAATGGACGAGGGCTTTTTTACACCCTGCGGCCCTGCTTCGTCTGCCGGACGGCGCTGTGCACCTGGCCGGTTTGCCGCGTGAAAAAAGGAAAGAGGTAAAAACAATGAATACGCTGGTCATCGTATTGATCGCCGCCGTGTGTCTGTTCGGTGCTTACGCACTCTACGGCCGCTGGCTGGCAAACAAGTGGGGCATTGACCCCACCGCCAAGACCCCGGCCGTTGTCCATGAGGATGGCCGGGACTATGTCCCCACCGACGGTTGGACGGTGTTCGCCCACCAGTTCAGCTCCATTGCCGGTGCAGGCCCTGTCACCGGTGCCATCCAGGCTGCCGCTTTCGGCTGGCTGCCCGTTCTGCTGTGGGTCCTGCTGGGCGGCATCTTCTTCGGTGCCGTCACCGACTTCGGCGCTCTGTACGCTTCCGTCAAGAATGACGGCAAGAGCATGGGCATGCTGATCGAGAAGTATATCGGCAAGACCGGCCGCAAGCTGTTCCTGCTGTTCTGCTGGCTGTTCTGCGGCATCGTCATCGCTGCCTTCGCAGACATGGTCGCAGGCACCTTCAACGCCTACGGCACCGACGGTGCTCTGGTGGAAGCTGCTCAGACCAACGGCGCTGCCGGCATGGTCTCCATCATGTTCATGGTGTTCGCCGTGGTCTTTGGCCTGCTGCAGAACAAGTTCCACTTCACCGGCTGGAAAGAAAACGTCATCAGCATCGTGTTCATCGTGCTGTCCTTTGTGGTTGGCGCAAACGCTCCTGTCATCCTGGGCAAGGCCGCATGGAGCTACATCACCTTCGTTTACATCTTCTTCGCTGCCGTGCTGCCCATGTGGCTGCTGAAGCAGCCCCGTGACCACATGACCACCTTCATGTTCGTGGCTATGATCGTAGGTGCCGTTCTGGGCCTGATTGTCAACCACCCCGTCATGAACCTGCCTGTGTTCACCGGCTTCAACAACGCAAAGCTGGGCACCATGTTCCCCATCCTGTTCGTTACCGTGGCCTGCGGTGCCGTTTCCGGCTTCCACAGCCTGGTTTCTTCCGGCACTTCCTCCAAGACTGTTTCCAATGAAAAGGATATGCTGAAGGTCGGTTACGGTGCCATGATCCTGGAGAGCCTGCTGGCTGTCATCGCCCTGTGCGTGGCAGGCGCAGCCGCTGCCGCCGACGGCACCCCTGCCGACGGCACCCCCTTCCAGATCTTCAGCCGTGGCGTGGCCAGCTTCTTTGTGGGCTTTGGCCTGGACCAGCACTTTGCTTCCGTGTTCATGACCATGTGCGTTTCCGCTCTGGCCCTGACCAGCCTGGACGCTGTGGCCCGTATCGGCCGTATGAGCTTCCAGGAGCTGTTCAGTGTGGATGACATGGAGCACGCTGAGGGCTGGCGCAAGCTGCTGTGCAACGTGTACTTCTCCACCATCATCACTCTGGTGTTCGGCTTCATCCTGACCAAGATCGGCTACGCCAACATCTGGCCGCTGTTCGGTTCCGCCAACCAGCTGCTGAGCGCTCTGGTGCTGGCCACCCTGTGCGTGTTCCTGAAGGTCACCGGCCGCAACAACAAGATGATCTTCCCCCCGCTGATCATCATGCTGTGCGTCACCTTCACCGCTCTGGTGCAGCGCCTGATTGCCATGGTCAAGGCCATCAGCACCGCCGCTTCTGTGACCATCCCCGCTGGCGAGACCACCTGGGGCGCTGTGTTCATCGCAAACGGCCTGCAGCTGATCCTGGCTGTCCTGCTGATCGTTCTGGGCCTGAACATCGTGGTCCACTCCTTCAAGGCTTACCAGAAGGCTGAACAGAACAGCGAAGTCAAGGCCTGATCTCTCAGATCGGCGCATCGCTTAACAGAATAGGCAAAATGCCGCTGACGGTTTTAAAGGCCGTCGGCGGCGTTTTTGTTATAGGTTCCAGGCCTCCCAGCTTTCCAGGGCAGCCAGTTGCACCGGGGTGTGGAACCAGTGTTCCCCGCCCTGCAGGATGGTCAGATGTGCCCCGCTCTGCCGGCGGAACCGCTCCATCACCGCACGGGAGGTCAGCGCATCCTTGTCGCCGTACAGCACCTGGGTGGGTGTATGCCACTGCAGGGGATGCTCCCGCACCCAGCACAGATACGGCCACGAAAGCGTTTCTCCCATCTCCGTGGGGATCTCCCCTGCTGCCTTCAGCTGTTCTTCGGTGACATGGGCGCCCTGCATCATGCTCAGGATGAGGGTTTCCATATCCACCACCGGGGACACGAGCAGGGCCTTTTCCAGCTTTTCTGCCCGCAATGCCTGCATCGCCAGCCATGCCCCGATGCTGACCCCATAGAGCCGGATATGCGGCCAGGCCGGCTGCATCCGGGCATAGACTGCCTGAATTTCCGGCACCACCGCCCACGGCAGCAGCTGTTCCGGGCGGTCCCTGCGCGCTCCGTGTTCGGGCAGGTCGATGGCCAGCACCTGCCAGCCTGCGGAATAGGCGGTCTGGGCAAAGCGCTCAGCCTCTTCCTTGCAGCCGTTTTTGCCGTGGACATATAAATAGACTCTGCGGCTGCGCTCGCCGTACAGGATAGCCGGAACGCCCGCAAGGGTAAGATTTTGTTTTTTCATAGAGAGATTTCTCCTTCGTCATAACCCCGGCACAAAAATGCCTGAGAGGGTTCTTTTCTCCATGATAGCACATCTGCCGCACAAACACAAACAAAAAGGAGCCGCAGCACCCATAACAGGTACTGCGGCTCCCGTTTTCAGCGTCGGAAGCTAAAATTACTTCACCATGCTTGCAACTTCAGCAGCGAAGTCGTCAGCACGCTTCTCCAGGCCTTCGCCCTTCTGGAAGCGGGCAAACTTGACGATCTTGATGTCGCCGCCCAGGTCCTTTGCGACCTTTGCGGTGTACTGAGCAACCGTCAGGTCGCCGTCCTTGACGAACTCCTGATCGACCAGGCAGTTCTCCTTGAAGAACTTCTTGATCTTGCCCTCGATCATCTTCTGCTTCACAGCCTCAGGCTTGTTGGCGGTCTTGGGATCGCCAGCCATCTGGACCAGCATGATTTCCTTCTCCTTGGCCACGACCTCGGCAGGGACAGATGCCTCGTCAACATAGCCGGGGTTGGCAGCTGCAACCTGCATGGCGATGTCCTTGCCGTAAGCAACGAACTCGTCCTTGGCCTCGATGCCATTGGTGGTCTCGAAGTTGACCAGAATGCCGTGGGTGCCGCCGCCGTGGACGTATGCAGAGCAGACGCCCTCGTAACGGACGAAACGGCGGACCTTGATGTTCTCCTTGATGACCAGGATCAGCTCCTTCAGAGCCTGATCGACAGTCTCATCGCCCATCTTGCAGTTCATCAGGGCCTCAACGTCAGCAGGGTTCTGCTCCATGATGACCTTGGTGGTGTCCTTGACGAACTTGACGAACTTGTCGTTCTTGGCAACGAAGTCGGTCTCAGCGTTGACCTCGATGACAACACCGACCTTGCACTCGGGGCAGTAATCAGCGTAGACCATGCCCTCAGCAGCAATACGGCCAGCCTTCTTGGCAGCGGTAGCCAGACCACGCTCGCGCAGGATCTCGATTGCCTT
>ULZG01007470.1_pt1 | contig 9843 bp, 12 predicted proteins | sample 1962881 | NCBI WGS metagenome assembly ULZG01 (sample SAMEA4835883, study PRJEB28245) | human gut metagenome | biome: gut microbiome; material: fecal sample | place: Denmark | collected 2008 | reverse complement strand
ATATTGGTATCGGTATAGGGATTTTTATAATTTTTTGGATTTGTTTAACAAGCAAGTTTGCGGAATATTTACCCAAGTGCTTAAGACTATTCCTTTTGGAAGAGAGTAAACAGCAGCTAGGTACATTTACACCATATTATCAAAGCCGTTTTTTATATTTACTAATAACTATAATTCTGATATTTTTGAATATTTACACTTTAAACATGGAACCAAAATATAAAAAAAGAGAATGGGGGGTTAAGCATGAGTATAAAAATTGAAAATTTATGTATGGAATATAAAAAAGGAATTAAGAGTCTCGACAATATTAATTTATCTATTGAGTCTGGAATTTATGGGCTTTTAGGTGAGAATGGAGCCGGGAAATCTACCCTGATGAAAATTTTGGTAACTTTATTACAGCCAACAAATGGAATGGTAGATATTGATGGAATAAAATTGGAACGGAAAAATTATGAACAGATAAAAAAGAACATAGGATATCTTCCACAAGAACTTGGACTCTATCCAAACCTTACAGTACAGGAGTCTCTGGAATATGTAGGAATTCTAAATGGTATGAAAAAAGAGGATTACCAGAAACAGATTGATTATTATTTGGAAAAAACAAGCCTATTAGAGCACAGAAATAAAAAAAACAGACAATTATCAGGAGGTATGAAAAGAAGAGTTGGTTTGGTTCAAGCATTACTGCATAATCCTCATATTCTGATTGTAGATGAACCAACAACAGGCTTGGATCCAGAAGAAAGAATTCGAATTCGTAATTTGCTAGTTGATTTTGCGAACGATAGAACAGTCCTTTTTTCTACTCATGTTACTGAAGATTTGGCAGCTACATGCGATAGATTATGTATTATGCGAAAGGGAAAACTTGTGTATAATGGATCAATTTCTAAATTGATTTCAACAGTAGAAAATCATGTGTTTTTATGTAACTTTCATGATGAAGCGGAATTTCAAAGATTTCAAAAGACTTATAGAGTTGCTTCGAAAATATACAAAGCAGATACGATAGAGGTCCGTTTTGTAAGTCCGGATTTGCCACCGATTCCATGTAAGAAATGTGCTCCGTCTTTGGAAGAAGCATATATATATCATTTGTACGTAAAGGAAAAGGAGGAGAGGGGAAATGAATAGGTATTTCATACACAATCAGGAATATGAAAATGCCTTAGGTAAAGTAAATAATAAAATGAAAATTTCCTTTATCGGCGCTTTGAAAATTTTAGAGCAAAGTGGATATGGTTTAGGTGGAAAAGATTTTATCACTTCGAGTAAATATCAGGTTGATATTTTTTCATCGGAGCAAATAAAGGGGATTGAGAAAAACGATATAGTTCTTATAGCTGCTAGTGGTTCGGTAAAAAACGATGTGTTATTATTGCAAGAATGTAGAAAACTTGCTGACATTCCGATAGTCGTATTGGGTAAAAATGATGAAAAATACTCAATAAATATGTTGTATTCAGGAGCAGACGATTATTTAAAACTGCCTTGTTCAAGACAAGTATTAGATACAGTGATATATATTCATATTAGAAGGGAACATAGATGAAAGGGAAGAAGTATGCAGAGAATTTTAATAGTAGATAATGACTCAGCTTTTGCTCATGGCATGGAAATAGCATTAGGAAATAAGGAACGTAAAATTTATACAGCATATGGAGTAAAAGAGGCATTGCGCATACTGAAAGAAGAGGATAAAAGACCAGATTTGATATGTTCGGATTATCAAATGTATGATGGAACAGTTATAGATTTAATGAGTTATATTAAAGAGTATGGGATGGGATGCCCGGTAATTGTTATTTCGGGACATGATGAAGAGCAGTATAGAGAGAAGATAGAAAATGCTGGTGCGGCATTTTTCTATGATAAGGGTTTATTTAAACTCCAAGAAATAAGACAAATTGTGGCAGATTTTTTGGCATCTGTGAATAAATGATGCTAAGAAGAATAAGAATTAAAGGACAAGTCGCTATGGGATGTTAAATCCTGTGGCGGCTTTTTGGAAAGGAGTGAGAAAATTGTCAAAGATAAGTAAAATAAAATCAGAGAACTGGAGAAAATGGTATGAGGATGTTTCCTGTGGGTTCAAGATGAGGATTACTGGGGAAAACTTTTATACAGAGCAGGGGAGCGGATTGATCGATCATCTGCATCCATAATTATACGGGGCTTTCATGGGAAGAGATTGAGAAACAGGATTGTGAATATAGGGAAGCGGAATAAGGAAGAACAAGATGGCTGCTAAGGGGCTGTCTTTTTTGATGCTCAAAATATACAGTTACAGATAGAATCGCGGATAGAAATTGAAAAATAGTCGGAGCGGATGTAGCGTGAAAAAAGACAGGATGCTGTCTGTGTTAATAATGACTGCAGTATTTTTATGATTATTTGTGAGCACCGACTGATCTGGTTCATACTCCGGTATCAGGGGACTGACAATTTGTATGCTGATATCGGGGAGGAGGTATTTTTGCTAGAACTTCCTTCTGAGGATGATAAAAAACTAGAGAAAAAACGAAGTAAACAGGCGGTGGATTTTCAAAACTTGCTTAGTATCAATGAAGAGATTGTGGCATGGATTTTGATACATTCTAGTATGAGGGATTGTTCCATTGAGAGTTTGGTTATGGAGGGCACCGCATTGAATGGTATGTATTTTTTTCGCACACAGCCTAAATATCTGAGAGGAGAAAAATCTATGAGTGTGACTTTAGGCGGAGCTGCGGAAGAGGAAGTGGAGAATTATCGGAGGTTAGTGAAAGTAGGGATTGTACCAAAAGAAAAGAACAGAGGAAATGCAGTTTTAATGGAGGGGAAAGTGATGTGAAAATACTGGCTGTCAGATATAGATTTCTCACTGACAGCCAATATTTTATTTTGAGAAAAATGAAACCAAATTCTGTTCGGGTTCATATTGATAAAAAATGGGCAGATAGGATTTGGATGAATGGATGAAAAAAGTTTACTAAAGAGATTACAGAATAGAGATGAAAAAGTATTTGAAGAAATAATTGATAGGTATAATGCATATGTCACAACTATAGTTCGAAGTCTATTAAGCTCAAGAGGAACCAAGGAAGATATGGAGGAGGTGGTTGCAGATGCATTTATTGCGTTGTGGGAAACCGCTGAAAGAATTAATTACGAAAGGTATAGCAGCATAAAGGCATATATTGCGGTTATTGCCAGAAATAAAGCAAAAGACAGATTAAGAATGATTCATGGACAAGATTTACAATTGTCGGATGATATTTTAATACTTGATAATAGTGCAGAGCAAATAATTCTTCAAAAAGAGCAGCAGAGAATAATAAAGAAGACATTGAACCAATTAAAACCGCTGGATTGGAAAATCTTTGTGGCTTATTACTATCAATATAAAAAAGTGGATGAGATTGCCCGAGAATTTCAGATGAATCCGCAGACCGTGAAGACCAGAATGCGGAGGGGTAAAGAGTTATTAAAAAAAATACTTATTAAAGAGGGTTATGGGGTTAATGAAGATTAAAATAAGTGATATGTTTGACAATGCTGCAGAGATAGTTGAAGCGGAAAGTAATTATAATAATGTGATTGACAGTAGAAAAATTAAAGAGATTGTTTTTCTAAGAATTCATAGATCACGAAGGAAAAGAGTGAAACGACAATGTATAGCTGTTTTAATAGCCGTATTGGGCCTAAGTGTTATCTCGGCAGGAGCGAAAACCTTACTTCAATCCGCTGGAGTGATTGGAATAAACAAGGAGGATGTTTTGCAGTCACAGGTAGGAATCAATATAGATGAGGATAAAATATCTGATTATACAGCAGAGTTTGATTTACATACGGATTTGATTTTATCGGAAAATCTCTATGAAAATGGCATTCCTATTGCAAAGTATATTGTAGAGGTATCTGTTGATGAAGAGAATAAGATACCGGAGTGTTATGTTGATAATGGAGCAATGCTGATTTTTGTTGGTGTCGATAATGGTGGATGGTATGTAGACACTGATACTTCATTACAACTGAATTTCCAACAGAAGAGAGTTGACATGAAGGGAATGGAGACGGCCGGCGTCCTGGAAGTGGGGTATGTCTATAACGGCAGAGTGAAGTGGTGCCAAGTAACAGACAATATAAATAGCAATATACAGTTGTTGTTCGAAGAAGAAGGAAATTACTATATCTGTTTGAGGAATGCGTCCAGTGACCGTATTATCATAACGAATGGTTCTATAAATATAAAGAAGACACAGGAGGAATAAGAGGATATGGAAGGAAAGAAAAATTGGAAAATACTTGTTTGGGTAGCAATGGTACTCTGTATGGCGATGCCAAACAGAGTGGAAGCGTCTGAAGAAAATTCGTATATTATACCAATATTAGAAACTGTATGGGTAGAGGAAAATGAACAACAAGGTAGCAGAATGGGTGTACCGCAGGCAAGTATAGGAAGTGGAAAAACAGTATCATTTTTGGATAGTAGTGGAAGTATGTTTTATGTTTTGGGCGGAACAACTGTTAATTTTACTGTTAAGTTAAGCACTTCCGGCTCTGTGCAGATGGGATATATCAATAATAGCGGTACAAAAACCGGAACCTATAGCGGAACCGGCAGCTCTCATAGTACCTCGTTTACGATTTCGACTACAGGGTATTATAGATTCTATGTTACGAACCAGTCTTCTAGTACTCTTCAGATTACTGGCGGTACGATCAGCTTTTAATATAATTATATTTTACTTATAATGGAGGCTTTTATGAGAAAAATTATTTTCAAAGTCATAAAATGGATATTGCTGGCGCTTATTCTTATTTTGGCAGTAATGGTGGTATGGAATTATGCCTGCAAGAGAAATGAAGCAGGTAAAGTTAAAGATGCGTATGGAAAATCCGTAGAAGTGGCGGGCAAGAATATGGTTGTGGATATAAAAGGAGAAGAAAATGAAACAACGATTATCTTGTTACCAGGATGGGGCAGTCCTTCACCTGTATTAGAGTTTTTACCATTGGCAGAACAATTATCAGAAGAATATAGGGTTGTTACAATAGAGCCGTTTGGTTATGGGCTATCTGATGTGGCCGGCACGGAGAGAAACATTGATACCATAGTAGAAGAGCTGCATGAATGCGTAAAAGAACTTGGCTGCAATCAATATTATTTAATGGCGCATTCTCTTTCCGGTCTATATTCTTTGTACTGGGCTAATGTATATCCGCAAGAGGTGCAAGGCTTTATCGGAATTGACCCTTCTGTGCCAAAGCAATCGGATGAGGAGCCGTTTCCTATTAGTATGGTAGCACTGAATAAATTGTCAGCCTATTTGCAAAAAGTAAAAAATATAACTGGTATTACTCGCTTACAATCCGTTGGTTACCCTGAAAAAGCAATATATGCAGATCTGTCTTATGGATATTCTGAGAAAGAATTGGAAGTGTATCGGATTTTAAGCATGGATTACATATATAATAGAGACGTTATGAATGAGATGAATCATATGGAAGAAACACTGGAAATTGTAAGAGATATGAAATTCCCGGAAAGCATGCCAGTATTACAGTTCATATCCAGTTCAAACTGTGAGATTATGGATTTGTGGGAACCATTACATAGAGAGGTTATAACAGAGGCGGACAGGAGTGAAGTAATACGCCTGGATGGAGGGCATTATTTGCATTTTGAGAGGCAGCAGGAAATTGCTGAAAAGGTAAATGGGTGGATTTTAAATTAGCGAATATTTAGTAAAAGATATGCTGAGTAGTGTTGGACAGGAACCTGGCCTCTTTTGAGTTGGGTTCCTTATTGTCAAGGCATGTCAATATGTTTTTGTGGACTTTTGTTGTTTTGTGCTGTAATATAGATACATATATAAGACGAAGGAGGTTCGACAGAGCATAATATTGGCATTTATATCAAATAACAATCAATAACAGATGAAATGAAGCAAAGGCTTTATTTTTTTTGATTCAATACTACTCAATATAGTAATTAGAATATATGGTTTATAAAACTAATATATATACTCGCTAAAGGTTAAAATGGTTGTAATAAATTAGAAATTGAGGTGCCGATATTTGAAGGACTATATTGTGGATAAGATAAATGATCTGTGTGAAAAGCGGCATATGAGCCAATATGAACTAGCGAAAAAGGCAGGCATGTCGCAGTCTTCGCTCTCGAATCTGATTAATCAGAGAAGTGTGCCGACAATTGGTACACTAGAGAAAATCTGTAATGGGTTTGGAATTTCCCTTGCGCAGTTTTTCTCAAATGAAGGAGAGTTCCCGGATCTGTCTGAGGAACAGATTGAGATGCTCAATGCATGGGGAACATTATCAGGAAAAGAAAAAGCAGCAATGATGAAAATCTTAAATAGTATTAAAGAATTACGTTAGAAATAGCCTTTGCAGAAAGGCTATTTTTTTACGGAAGGAAGAAAGATCATGTATTTATCAGAATTGTTTTTACAGTCCCTGGATGGAAATTATGACACAAACACAGCACTGATAGCATTGGAGATATGTAATAAAGAACTGTGTAGGCGAATGGATGGAGTAATAGATGAAATTGATTGTATTCGTTATTTTTTCTGCACCGATGAGAATGGAGAGATTATTGAACCCAACGTTAGGTATCAGGAACTAATGGATTTTTGGGATGTATATCGGGACTTCGATGATGAAATACCTTATGAAATAAAACAGAATATGTGGATTCTTCAGATGATCTACGAAGCAGACAGTCACCGGGTATTTTGGGAAAAGGAAAGGCGGAAGCGGGAGCTGTCTCAGGAGCAGCTTAATAGTTTGAATCTGATTTGCCGGGAATTTGAAGAGAAGATTGGGAAAAAGGAACTGGTAATATTACTGCAGGAAAGAACCGGATTACAAGTATGGGAGAGAATAGAATTGAAAGGATTTGATGGGGAAGGACCAGTTCCGGAAAGAGATTTTGTAGAAAATGAACTAATGAAATTGTTTCAATCGGGAGGAATTGCGGTTTTAGTTGTTGGACGTAAAGGATTAACACCGCAACGGCTTTATGGATATTCTCTTTCAAGCAGTGGATGTGAGAAATTGGGTAAGAAAGAAATGGATAGCCTTCAGAACAAGATCCTGAAAGAAGAATGCCCAATGGCGGTAGTTAGAGGAAAGTTTAAATATAATTATGGAATATATGTTGTTGAAAATAAATGAAGTTATAGGGAAAATGATATTATATTAAAGCAAGGGGAAATGTAATCTGGCAGAGGTATTGTTTCATAGATGAGAGACATCTACGAAACAATACCTCTGCTTGTATGTTATGGCAATGTAAGAGTGGACCTGCTCAAGATTATTTACTCAAGATTTCAGATGTCAAGAGGTATATAAAGATCGTAAACGCTATTTACCATTTACTAAAGATCTGGGTCAATATAATCAAGAAATGGTTATGGAGATTGTTGCTATTATTAAAAGTGAAATAAGTACGAAAAGAGGTTAGTATTAGTAAAAATAATTTATTTATTGTATGACTGGGTAAAAGTTACGAGGAACTAATTAAAAATTACATAGTGAATGAAAATTATTCACTGGATGTTATAATATGACTGAGGTGAATAATATGGAATATTTAGTTGAAAAACAACATAAACAAGGTAAATTACATGCTATAGAAAGAATAAATCGGCTAGTAGACAATGGTTCATTTCATGAAATCGGGCAGGCAGTTATTAATTATCGAGAGGATATGTTTGGTCATACGTTACCGTATGATGGAGTAATTACGGGTTATGGAACGATAAACGGAAAAAGGGTATATGTATATGCTCAGGATTTTACTGTCAATGGTGGCTCATTGGGATATAAGCATGGAGAAAAAATAGCAACTATTTTAAAAAAAGCAATTGAAAATATGTGTCCGATCATAGGCATCAATGATTCAGGTGGGGCAAGAATACAAGAAGGTGTTAATTCATTAAAAGGATATGGTGACATTTTCTATTACAATGTTTTAGCTTCTGGTTATATTCCACAGATATCAATTATTGCCGGAACTTGTGCAGGTGGTGCGGCTTATTCTCCTGCAATTACTGATTTTGTTTTTGTAATAGAGGGAATATCCAATATGTATGTGACCGGTCCTAAAGTAATTAAAGCTGTTACAGGTCGGGATGTATTGGCAAATGAATTGGGTGGTACAGAAATTCATAGTAAGTACTCAGGAGTTGCTCATTTTATAGAAAAAACGGAAGATGATTGCTATAGAGATGTGCGAAATTTGATTGATTCTATTCCGCAGAACAATCTATATAAATATGAAATTAAGAGAAGTAAAACCTTCTCAAAAAAAAGTAATATTGAGAAACTATTACCTAAAAATAAAAGACGAGCTTATGACATAAAAAATATAATAATGAGAATTGTTGACGACTTTTCATTTATAGAAATTCAAGAACACTTTGCTGCAAATATAGTTATTGGATTTGGAAGAATAGAAAATGTAATAGTTGGAATTGTTGCAAATCAACCTTTGATAAAAGCGGGAGTTTTAGATTCTGATTCAAGTGATAAATCAGCTAGATTTATTAGATATTGTGATGATTTTAATATTCCGCTGATTACACTTGTGGATACTCCAGGATTTATGCCGAGTATAGAGGAAGAGCGGAAGGGGATAATTAGGCATGGAGCAAAATTAATAGTTGCTTATGCCGAAGCAACAGTGCCCAAGATTACGTTGATTCTACGTAAAGCATATGGAGGTGCTTATATTGCAATGTGTAGTAGACATTTAGGCGCTGATTATGTTTTTTGTTGGCCCGGCGCAGAAATTGCTGTAATGGGGGCAGAAGGTGCTGTGAATATTATATATAAAAAAGAATTATTGTTAATTGATGATATCGAAAAGAAAAAGGATTTTCTATTATCAAAAACGAAAGAATATCAAGAGCAATATATTAATGCAAAGATAGCGTTAGAAGAGGGGTATATAGATGCAGAAATTACTCCTTCAAATACTCGAGATAACTTTATAGCAGCCCTATCTATGTTAAAGAATAAAAGTAATACTTTAGGTATCAGGAAAAAACATTCAAATATTCCATTGTAGAACAGGAGATTAATTTAATGAGCAAAGAAAATATGAAAAATGTAAATATTAAAAAAATGAGTGATGTAATTTTAAACTATTCAAAAGCGATAATCTTAGCTGCTGATAATAAAATTCTAGATGAAATTGATAAGAAATATTTTAACAGGATGATAAAAGAAATTAAAAAGAATGTATATGCGGTAAGTACAGCACATAGAAATGAGCATTTGAATCGTTTAGCATATGAGGCAACTGCTTATATGAGGGAAATATCAGAAAGCATGAGAAGCGATGTACGTGAGTTGTATAAGCGTGATCCGGCAGTTAAGAGTTATGAAGAAGTTGTTTTTTGTTATCCCTATGTAACAGCAATGATATTGTATCGTATTGCACATATTTTATATATTGAAAATGTAAGCATATTACCACGAATACTGACTGAATATGCACATTCAATAACGGGGATTGATATTCATCCAGGAGCTGAAATTGGAAATGCTTTTTTTATTGATCATGGAACTGGAATTGTTATAGGAGAAACGACAATAATTGGAGATAACGTGACAATTTATCAGGGAGTTACTTTAGGGGCTTATTCTTTTAAAAAAGATGGCGATGGGAATTTTATTTATAAAGAAAAAAGACATCCTACAGTTGGAAACAATGTTATCATCTACGCCAATGCAACCATATTAGGCGGAGATACAGTCGTTGGTGATAATGCGATTATAGGTAGTAATTCATGGATTTCTTCTTCTATTGAAAAAGGG
>ULZG01009570.1_pt1 | contig 9862 bp, 8 predicted proteins | sample 1962881 | NCBI WGS metagenome assembly ULZG01 (sample SAMEA4835883, study PRJEB28245) | human gut metagenome | biome: gut microbiome; material: fecal sample | place: Denmark | collected 2008 | reverse complement strand
TGTAAGATACTTTGGATTTGATCTTTAATTCATATTCTTAATCATGACCACCAGCTAGCTCAGCTGGTGGTTTTTTCTTCGGCTATAGACCTGTGGTACTAGCCGGCTCACCCGTAAACAGGTCGATGTATTTTGTACAGTCGCCAAGGAAAGAAATACGGCACAGCGGTTTTTATACCCTCTGTGCCGTATTTGTGATGTTTCCGTGATGGATCGTTAATTGTTACTTCGTTTTTTCATATTCTATTGCCTTCGTTTTGCAGCATCAAACAAGGCCATTTTTCTTTTTCAGTACAATGTACAAAATCAAGCCGAGGTTACCAAGCAGCGCAACTACCGCAACAGAACCGATAACTATCAAAATGTCCAAAGATATTACATATATTCTTAATTAAATTAAAATTTCATCTTCTCTTGATGGCTTTTCTAACTAGAAACGAAAAGATATACTTCCTTTTCTTCCTCATTTTCTATTTTTTCTAAATACAACTGGGGGTGTTACGAGGCAAACACCTACTAAAAGCTATTGGATAACAGAATTGGTAGGTCTTTTTCTTCAGTTTTCTTCAGATTTCATATAATGAAGCGACACATTACTTGAAATTGACCTACGCAATAAGTTGCATTAGATGTTTGTGTAGGTTTTTCTATATAAGAAATCTTGGCTAACAAGAAAATTGACCTACTAAAAATGCATACAAGAATGTAATAGTAGGTCTTTGTATTTTGACTGTTGTAAAGAAATGAAAAACACAGTAAACAAGCGGCTTCATAGGCATGTCAGTCCTATTTAAATGTCAATATTTGAGAAAAATATAATTGGAGTGTCGATCACACTCTTTGCCGCATGCAGACTAAATTATGGCAAAATCGGTTTAAGACCGACTAATGGCTGTCCATTTAGTATTCTGTATGGGTTATCATAAAAAACCATATATGCATATTCTTTCCCATATTCATCAACTACCATGTCAAATACATCCTCCATATAGGGAGTCCTTACCCACGGAAAATGTGCATCACTGGCAATACATGATACAAGACCACACTCCATTAAAATATCAACTGCACGTTTAGCCCTTCTTCCAAAACGACCTGACAGACTTCCCTTGTTAACCTGAATTCCATATCCCTTTTTAATCCAATTATATACAATATCAGGTGTATTCTGAACAAAACTGTAACGTTCAGGATGAGCAATAACAGGATAAAAACCGTTATCAGCACATCTTTCAAGAACTCTGTTACAAAACTCTGGTTCTTCATCAAAATCAAACTCTGTGAGAAAGTATCTGGTATTATTAAAGGTCCAGATATTTCCATTTCGTAGAATATCTGGTAGATCCCATGTTGCAAATAATTCCATTCCACATGCTATGTCAACAGAAATCCCTGCATTTTCAACTTCCTGTTTCAGTTTAAGAAGCACTTTTTCCAAATGTTTTATATCCTGTTTAACACCTGGAAGATTATTGTGTGGTGTAACTGTAACCACCTTAGTACCACCCTTTTGAGCAAGTCGCAGCATCTGCAAAGACATATCCATAGATTCTGAACCATCATCAACTCCCGGGAGTATATGTGTATGTATATCAATCATTATTTCCACCATATGTAGCATATTTTTTATAGCCACCATACTTATTATACTGGTAACCATATCCTGAGCCAACGCCAGATGCTCCATTCAGGACACCACCAATAATTGGCGTATCACTTGCCGATATTACCTGTATGGCATTGAATATTTTTCCACTTGATACCTTGTCCTGACGAACAACATACAGCACAGCATCACTCTTTCTTGCAATAATCTCAGTGTCAGAAACTATTCCACATGGTGGAGTATCAATAATAACATAATCATAATCAGCACTTTGTGAACTGATGAAATCATCAAATATACTTGAAATTAATAATCGATGTGTTCTATCTGTACTTATGTTTCCACCAATAAAATAAACTCCAGAACTTAACTTTGTGATTGCTTCCTTTGCATCGATTTTTCCCTCGAGAAATTCTACAAATCCACCAGCATTAATTTCCTCATCTGAAATAAAATTACAAAGCGAAGGATTGCGCATATCTGCATCTACAATAAGCACCTTCTTGCCAGTTCTATTAAGCATCTCTGCCAGATTCCAGCTCACAGTTGTTTTTCCCTCACCCGGAACAGTACTTGTAACAGCCATTACCTTCCAGTTGTTAGATTTCATTCTTTTCTCTACCTTAATTGCCACTCTCTCAAATGCATGAATAAAATCACTTTTCATTCTTGGATTACTAATATCCAGGCGTTCATCAATATTTCTGTTATGAGCCTTAAATTTGAATTCAGGAATCGCTCCTGCATTGTTAATATTCAAAATATTCTTTATATCTTCTTCGCTATTTATGGTTTTACGTAAAATAGCATATAGTAAGACTAGTCCAAAAAATGCTGCTGCGCCTAATACAACACCCTTTAATATAACCTTTTTATAATCAGGTTTATTATATGGTTCATCAGATATTGTAGCCGGCTGTATAATATTAAGCTTTGTCTCGCCAATTACATATCTTGACACCTCTGGAAAATACTTTACCGCAGCATCCAGCAGATTACTAACCATCTCGGGATCAGAGCCTGTTGCAGACATAGTAATAAGATTGGAATTACTTACTCCAGTAGCTGTTATGTATCCTGGCAACACCTTGACATTAAGTTCTTCCTTTATAAGCTCCTGAAGGGCATCGCTATTAAGAATATAAGGGAATAACTTTGTCATCTGCTTTGCAGTGGAAGCATTATAGGAAAAACTATAAACACCACTATCCTGATTACCGTCAAGTGTACTTACTGTAAAAGTAGTCTTTGTCTGATACATTGGATAATAATTATGCGACTTATATACACAGGCACATGCTGGTGTTAATATACAAAGAATTGGAAGCAGCCAGATAAATTTTATAAAGCCCTTATAAATATTTGCAAACAACACATGTAAATCTATATAGTATTCATCTTCTTGTTTGTTCATACCGTTCCTCTTTCCTTATGTTCACCGTACTTTCCATAATTTCCGTACTTTCCATAATTTCCATAACCAATAGAACCTGTTATTTTATCATCAAAATCATTAAGAACATAACCAATAAAGTTATTATTTCCCTCTTTCAGAGAATCAATTGCATCGTTAATATCAGAAGCCTGTACCCTGTCTTGACGTACAACAAGAATAGAGGCATCACATGATTCATTAATTCTTAACGCAGCTGGCGAAGCAAATAAAGGTGGTACGTCTATTACTATGTAGTCAAATGCAGCTCTCAGCTTCTCTATTAAATACATAAATCTTTCTGAGCTAATAAGCTTCTGCGGATCCTTAACTGAATTTTTAATAAACATCTGATATATGTTTTTCTTGTTGTCACGACGAATAAAACGAGAGTCCTCTTTGCTTTCATCTAAAAAATCTGTATATTGACCAAATTGTTTATTCTGAATATCAAAAAGCTTATACTGAGCCGGTTTCATAAGATCCATATCTATTAGCAATACTTTTCTCTCCCCCTCTGCAAGGGCTAAAGCAAGATTGGCTGCAACAGTTGTCTTTCCTTCATTTTCCGCAACACTGCAAACCATTATAATCTTTCCATGTTTTTTATTTATGTAATATTCTACACGAACAGCTAATTTATGAAACTGTTCCCTAAAATTAAACCCTACTGTAGTACTCGTTATAAGAAGACCCTTTGTGGTATTTCTAATCATTGACTTCAGTGTTCTATTCTTTTTCTCATGACTTATTATGGCAATACATTTTCCCTCTATCTTGCGTTCCGCTTCTTTTACTGATTTGACTGTACCACGAAGCAGTGCAACAACAACATAACCTATTACAGCCACAAGTAAACAAGCCGAAGCTCCAAGCTTTTTATACTTATCTATGTTAATCATGTTGGAAGGTGCCACTGGAACATTAGGGTTAGCAATAACTTCAATAACTGCATTACTGAAAATATAGTCTGATACATTATTATAATTATTAAGAACTGTATTAATAACGTCGTATGCAAGTTCTGGATTTTCTGCAGTTACTTTTAATTCAAAAAGATTAGTTTCTTTAATAAGTTCTGCCTTTATCTGTGTATCTAATGCCTTCTCACCAGCTACTTCAACAGCCTTCTCCTTTACTACATCACTTGAAAACACTGCAGATAATACATCCGCCATTGACATAGCTGTGTTTAAATTTGCATAACTGCTGCCATTACTGTTTCTGGATAGAACTGCCAATGTTGCTGAAGCCGTATACATTGGTTTATAAGTAATATTGAAATATATAGAAACTGCCATTATTCCTATAATAGCTGCCATGGCAAGATACACACAATTTTTCAGCAAATCCCGTATAATTATTCTAATATTAATTTCATCGAACCGAATAATTCCGTCCTGTTCCATTGTTTCCTCCTACTCTGCTAATACAACAATCAGATATGTACTTCCTGTTGCACCATTTCTTTCTGTATATCTGTACTCTATCTCATAAACATCACTTTCAGAAATACTTTCATGAGTAATAATATCTACGTAATTAAGATTAACATTATTTCCATTACTATCAATCACTTCTGAAATATAATCTACCGGATTCAGATATTCTCCTTCTTCTAAATACACCAGATACTGATTCAACTGGATAGTCGGTTCTTTATTAAAAGCACTGCTTTTATCAACTACATGAACAGGCAGTTTAACAGTAGAAATATCCGCATAATTATTGGCAACTTCTAAAGTCACAGTATACGTGCCGGCTGTAGTAATATCAATATCCTGCTCTGTAATCTTAATCTTATCAGATATATCTCCATCTAAGACATCACTTGCACCTATATTGCTAAGAATAGATGGTGAGTCTGACTGGGAAGCTTTATATACAAGTGGACTTTTAACATAAAACTCTGGTGACTTATAATCCTTGTAAACAATACGACGGGTATATTTCCCCACATTATAACTGCTGTCGAACACAAGATATTCCACCTCACATACTCCTGGTATAATAAACTTCGAATGATTTCCCACACGAATCTTGTCAGATATATCCTTGTCAACATTGTCTGACGCACTTAATCCTGCCTTTAACTCCTCATCTGTTGCATTAACACTTACTTCAATTACGTCTTCTGTTCCTAAAATAACTGGTGGCTGCGTATCCTTTCCTCTTATTATAAACACATTAACAGATATCCATATAGCAGTCATCAATGTAAAAACAATCAAGATCCCTCGACGAATGTAGATCATTTTCTCCTCCTATAAACTCTAAATTGTAACTTCACGCAAATACAATTTTATCATATTTATTTCAGTTGTCCATATTAAAACACATTATCCTGCTCCAATTTATTTCTTGTCACAAGAACCGCATCTTCGTCAGGTCTACAGCTAAGGTGATAAAAATGGATTTGAGAAAACATATTATTAACAACTTCCATTACCCTGTCAATACATACTGTATCCCAACTAGGTAAGAAGATATGAGGCAATACCATAGATGCAATTTCATGGTCTTCTAACGGTCTGATAATATTATCTTTCCCCTGTGAAAGAACAATTACTGCTCCCAAAGGTGCATAATCATTAATAGCATATGGAGATGAGCCTTTCCATGGGGAGCCCCATGTCTCAATAAGATTGTCTTTTTCTTTAAAAAAGACCTTGTCACCGTTAAGAATTCTTCCATTAAGATATTCATTCCACAATCTGGCCTGTGTAGTCTTTCCAGTTCCGGAAGCCGCAGTAAATACAACTGCTTTATTCTTATACTCCACTACTGAAGCATGCATCAATACTCCTCCAAAAGACGTAAGTCTTGAGTAGAACCCCGCAGCCAAAAGCTCCATCCATGAATTCTGGCTTTTTCCATCGCCCATAAGTTTCAGTTCACTCCAGTCCTTAGACGCAAGTATCTTACTTTCACCCTGATTTCCAATCAGAACATGACTCCATCCATCAGGACATTGGAAATAACTAAAGCCATAACATCTCATATAAGAATCATCTGCATCTACCTCAAGAGTTAGCATTACATCATCAGAAGCTTCACATTCAAAGTTCTTAAACATAGTTATAGGAAATGGTTGTCTGCTCTTAATAAGTATTCTCTCGCCTGCAATACTATAATATTGTTCCAACATACTTTCTCCTGCCAATTATATATTATTTTAATTTCTTCTTTGCATCTAACATTCTTACGACTTTTCTCTTTAATCTGCCAGGAAATTCCCGTAAATATCTGATCACATATCTTTTCTTTAGATTGCGTACATAATCCTTATAGGTAGTGTCATCTGTTGAAATGAAATTATTATTCTCATAATAGCCTCTCATAACACCTATTACCCATCCATGGGGAACAACTTCCTTATACAGCCTGTTATCACCACATATAAGATAATCCCTTGCCCTGACCTTCACAACCCTGTGAAGAACCAGTTTATTCTGTCCCGGTCTGCGATACAAAGCCACATCATTTATATTTAATATTCCTTGAGCCCTCTCTATAAGAACCATGTTCTGATTTTGCCTAAGTAATGGTTCCATGCTGTCCCCTTCTGTCATAGAAAGACACCAGCCCTTAGCTGACAAATCCTTTTCTAACTGAGTATATGTACTATTCATTACCATCTACCAGGTTATTCTTCTTAAGCATATTATAAAATGCCAGCACTGACTCCTCTCCATGTTTAGCATCAATATCATATTCCTCCATTAGAAATCCAACTAAGGCTTCTGTGGTCTGCTCTGTTTGTAGCTTTTCCCATAAAAAAGCACCTGTTTCATTAAGAGTAATCACTCCTGCAAAATCACGGGTTCTCCCGCCAACAGGTACTGCCATATACTGTTTTCCTATTTTTCTAACTACAAATCCTTCTTTAACCTTCATATCTATTCTATCTCCTGATTTCATAATCTATCCTATATACTGTCCCAGCTTATTACTACGCTCTTTTCCTGCCTTGATTTTTAGTTTAAAATCGTTGACAGCTTTCTTATTAGCACAATACTCCTTCAACAATTGAAACCATCTTTCCACTACATATACAGCATAAAGATACTTCCTATGATACAACACCGGATACCTGTTAGCAAGTCGCTGTTGTGATGGAAAAAGTATCTTTAACCATACATTATGTCCTGTATCCAGCTCAAGGGAAAAATATCCTGTAAACTTTCGTCCTGTATCCGCTGCCCTTCCGTATATACCGCCTTCCAACATATCCATTATCATATCATAGGGATTAACATCCCTATCCCACATATTCTCTGGTATTTCTTTGGGCTCAACATTAAAATATTTAATTCCAGCTTCCACAATTGCTGAAAAAATATTTTTCATTTTTCCTTTTTCCAGCAAATCCTCTACCTGTGTCCAATCTATTCTCCCTGATTCGAACTTAAGCAGTATTAACACGTCTATCATCTGACGTACTCCAACTCCTGATCCAAAAAAATGACGATAAAAGTGAGCTAAAAGATGGAGAAGTTGATATGTTGGTTCTAAAACCATCAGCTGTTCTCCTTCGTATTGTACTGTCTCAGTATGTAAGAATACATCTTTAAAAACTTCACTTAGTCTCTTCTGTCTGTCATTCTCCATGCCAACAGCATTAAAATGAATCTCAAGGTTCAATGCTCCGTTTTTTGCTCTGTAATGAGCCTCATGTTCATTCTGGACAGAGTTCGAATCAAAACAATCTTCCCCAATATACCCGCTGCTATTTAACAATTCATTGCATCTTTCATAATCATCAGGATTAATCAGAACATCCTCATCACTGGAGGGCCTTGTATCAGGCTGCGGATAGTATCTTCTACAGCTCAAACCTTTCAGTATTATATAGGGTATTCCGTTCTCTGATAAAAGTCTGCACACATTCTTTAATTCTTCTGTCTGATTAACCTGATTGGCAACAAAAGCCATTGCTTCCTGCATCCACTTATTCTGTATATCCATTGGCAACTGACAATATTCCTGACTGTCAGCCACACATTGGTATATTACCGGCCAAAGATGCTGTGATGATGCTAATCTATGCAGCTCCTCCCATTCTTCAGTAGAATCTGGCAAAGGTATATTGTGGTCACCGGACAAAAAAATCTCCTGGGAAATCAAGGAAATAAATGTATTATGTATTTTTTTCATAATCTATAAGCTCCTATATAAGGTTTAAAACTCTTCAAGAAAACGGCGTATTCCTTCTTCATCCACTTCCTGAACGGTTTCATCCTCAATCTTATAAACACGGCTGCACATTGAAAAAACACTTGGACGATGTGCCGTGACAATAATAGTACGCTGTGGCGCCTTCTTCATAATGCTCCGCAAAACCCTGCGTTCTGTTGCCACATCCAGTGCACTGGTAGCCTCATCCAGAAGCATAATCGGTGCATCTGCAAGAAGTGCTCTGGCAATGGACAGCCTCTGATTCTGTCCCTCAGAAAAGCCAAGACCTCTCTCTCCCACCTTCGTGTTCATTCCATTCTCAAGCTTTCTTACGAACTCCCATGCATGGGATGCCTCCAGTGCCTCCTGAATCTCACAATCACTTGCATCAGGCTTTACCATACGCATATTATCTGCAATAGTCCCAGAAAACATGGTATTGCCCTGTGGAACATAACTGAACAGACATCTGGTTGAAGGCGACACTGTCAGAACGTCTCCACCTGGGTTACCAACCGTCATTATTCCACTTCTAGGTTGTATTAAACCCAAAAACATACGAAGTGTGGTAGTCTTACCCTGTCCTGATGGACCAATCAACGCAATGATTTCTCCAGGATTGGCACAAAGCCCAGCATGTTCGTATACCTTTCTGCCATCCTTATAGAAGAAACCAACATCCTTCATATGTACAAAAGCGCCCTGTTTTCTACTGATTTTCTTAATCTCCTCTGCCTTCTCCCTGTCTGAATAATCCTCCCTTGGAAGATTAACCAGGTCCATAATACGTTCTGCACTTGCAGCAGCACGAATAGCAGTGGGCACTAATCCTACCACAGAGCCAAAGGAACCTGTGAGAGATGATGCCATTGAAACAAAAAGTGTCATAGTTCCATAAGAAATAGCCCCTTTCCACAGTCTGTAAACAGCAAAGCCATAACAGCTATAGCTGACAGCAAGACCAGTCAGTGACATGATTGCGCCGGACCATGCCTGATACTTGTACTGACGTATGGACAGGTCAAAGGCGTCCTTCTGAATCTGTCTCATCTTAAGAGAAAACAAATCAATTAATCCAAATGCCTTAATCGACTGTACATTCTGAAAGGTTTCCTGATCAAATGACATCTTCTTGCTGGACATCTGTTGTGATTCTCTCTGATACTTCTGCATCTTTTCCAGACGATACCGGGAGGTCAATACAGTGACCGGAGCCCCGCCTAATGCCAGTAGTGCCATCCATGGGTCATGATAACATACAATAGCAAATGCGCCAATAAAATTGGCGAATGTGGACACCATATTAGGTATGAAACTGAGCACATTGCCGGAAATATTGCCTGCATCTCCTGTGAGCCGCACAAGCAAATCACCCGTAGAGTAATCAGACATAGATTCCCAGTCTGTACACATTACCTTATCAAACACGTCTGCGCTAATCTCATTGGAAACCTTTGTCTGAATATGCAGAGATATCTTTCCTGTTACCATATTAATAAATATTCTACTTACACCAAGTCCAACATACATGGATGCAGCCAAGCCAATTGAATCCGTGTTGTATCCAGTTACTGCATCAATTAAGTTTTTAGATACTACACTACTAACTAGTCCAATTCCTGTACCAGCAAGTCCAAGGATTGTAT
>ULZG01072702.1_pt1 | contig 9890 bp, 3 predicted proteins | sample 1962881 | NCBI WGS metagenome assembly ULZG01 (sample SAMEA4835883, study PRJEB28245) | human gut metagenome | biome: gut microbiome; material: fecal sample | place: Denmark | collected 2008 | reverse complement strand
TTATTGCATATTCTGCTAGTAAAAGAATTAAACTTTCAGATAAATGTTTAGCAATATTTTCTGGATTTGTTTTGATTTTAATTGGATTAATAAGATTATAATATAAAAGAGACCTCTTATGAAGTCTCTTTTACTTTTCTAAAACAATTCTATATGCTGATACAGGTAGCATTTCTATTGTATATTTATTATTATTAATTTTTTTCATTTCTCCCCTATTCATAAAAATCTAATTAACCCATTTTGTTGATACTTGTGTTCCATCTGATAAGTATACTTTTTTTCCAAATCCCCAAAATGCATTTTTTCCTATTTTCTCAAGTTTTAATGTGCTTGGCAAATGCAAATCAATATTAACTGTTGTTGCATTAGAAAATGCCATTTCTCCAACTTCTTCAAGACCTTCTTCTATTACAAGTTCTTTTAATTCCATATTAGAAAATGCTCCTTTAGCAATTTTTATTACACTTGAAGGAATAACTAACTTTTCCATTGATTTTACATCTGAAAAAGCATATGCTCCTATTTCTGTAACACCTTCTGGTATGTTTACTTCTTCCAATAATGTACAATTTTGAAATAAGTTATTTGGTATTATCTTTATTGAATTTGATAATTTACATGTTTTTAATTTTGTGCATCCAAAAAAAGATGCGCCACTATGAAAACTTTGCATATTATCTGACATTTCTATATTTTCAATCACATCATTATTTAAAAACTCTCCACCATCTATTGAAGTAATATTTTCTAACATCTTTATACTTTTTACTTTTTTATTAGCTTTAAATTTATGATCCTCTGTTGTATTTGGTGACTTTAATTTAAAAGTATCATGTCCGCCTGAACAATTTTTTAATGCTGTTACTGTATATACATCATTTTTATATACTATATATTCTGGAATTGTTATTTCTTCATCTTCTCCATTATATCCACATACTCCAACTTCTTTTTTATCAACATCAATAGAAACCCAATCCCATACTCCATCTTCACCACAAATCGCAAAATCACCTGTTGCAAGTGATATTACATTATCTTTATTAATAATAATTAATGTTTGACTATCATTTATTTTTATATGTTTATTTTTTTGTGGGTCAAATCCATTCTTTTTTAATTCTTCCATTACTTTTTCTCTTTGTTCCTCAAAAGTAAATGAAGTATTATTTTCTAGAGCTTCAGCTTTCATTTCAGATATTTTTATAGATATTATTTCTTTTATTTGACCAGCCATATTTCTATATCTTGCCTCATTGGCTTTTGTTGTTATTCCACTATTTCCTGTTAACGCTGATATTGTTACTCCTGCTAATATCAGCATTACAATTATTGTTACTGCAAGAGCAATTAACGTTACACCTTTTATTTTCCTATCTTTCATAACAAAACTCCTCCTTTGTTTTTCAATATATTATTATACCTCTTTTAATTTCATTGATAATAATTTTGAAATACCCTTTTCTTCCATTGTAACACCATAAATAGTATCTGCTGCTTCCATTGTTCCTTTTCTATGTGTAATTATTAAAAATTGAGTATCTTTAGCAAATTTCTTTAAATATTCAGCATACCTATAAACATTAACATCATCTAAAGCTGCTTCAATTTCATCAAGTACACAGAATGGAGCTGGATTTATTTTCAATATCGCAAATAGCAATGCAATAGCTGTAAATGCTCTTTCTCCACCTGAAAGTAATAACATACTTTGAAGTTTCTTTCCTGGTGGTTGCACATTTATTTCTATTCCACTTTCAAGAATATTATTTTCATCTGTTAATGATACTTCTGCCATTCCTCCACCAAATAATTCTTTGAATACTTCTCCAAAGTTTTTATTAATAATTTCAAATTTTTCTTTAAACTGTGTTTTCATAACATCTAGCATTTCAGCAATTACTTTATTAAGTTTTGCCATTGTACTTTCTAAATCTAATCTTTGTTCACACATAAAATCATATCTTTGTTTTAAATTCTTGTATTCTTCAATAGAATCAACATTTACACTACCTAATTCTCTTATATCTGTACGTAAATTATTAACTTTTCTTTGAGTTAATTGTACATTTTCTGGCATTGGATAATTTCCTGCATTATTAGGAGTTAATTCATATTCTTCCCACATCTTATTTATAATTTCTGTAATATCTTCTTCTATTTTGGTTTTCTTAACTTCTAATTTTGTAACTTGTGCTTTTAAGTCCTCTATTACTTTAAATTCATCAGTTTGTTCATCTTCTTTTTTTGTTAGCTTTTCATTTTTGGCAATTCTATCTTTTTTCAATTTTTCAATATTTTCACCACTATTAGAAACTTGTGATTTTATTTCTTCTATTTGCTTTTTTGTTTCTTCTATTTGTTTTTCAAGTTCAATATTTTCTTTTTCATCTTTTTCAATTTGGGCTTTCTTAATTTCAACATTTTTGGTATGTGTTTCAATTTCTTTATTAATCATTTCTGACATTTCTTGAATTGACATTTCACTTTCATTAAATGATGATACAGATATTTTTAAGTCTGTAATATCTTCGTTTAAGTTATCTATATATGTTTGACTATCTTTATTTGAACTTGCAAATTCATCTATAATTGCTTGTTTTTCTTCATTTTCCTTAGAAATTTTAGCCATCTCTTGTTCATCTAATTCTTTTGATTTTAATAGTTCTTTTTTATTTTCTTCTGACTTTGAAATCTCTTCTTTTTGCTTATTTATTCTATCTCTTATTATTTGAATATTTTCATCAATTGATTCAACTCTTTGTTTTTCTGTTGCATAAGAAATTTCAATTTCTTGTAATCGCTTTTCTAAATTTTCTGCCTCTTCTAATACATTTTCTGATGAATTTTCATATTCTTCTTTTGATTTTTCTAATTTAGAAATTTTTTCTTTTATTTCAGTAATTTGTGCATTTAATTCTTCAATCTCTTTACTTCTACCTAAAATATTAATTGTTTTTTTAGTTACTGATCCCCCAGTTATTGCTCCTGATGGATTTATTACATCACCTTCTAATGTAATTATTCTGAATGAATAATTATTTTCTTTCGAAAGTTTTATTGCATTTTGCATATTATCAACAATAACTGTTCTACCTAATAAATTTAATACAATTTGCTCATATTTTTTATCAAATTTTATTAAATCACAAGCAATACCTATTACTCCATCTTTTTTGCCTTTTATATTATCTAATTTTTTTCCTTTTACAGACGTAATTGGCAAGAATGATGCTCTTCCTAAATTATTTGTTCTCAAATGCTCAATTAATTTTTTTGCATCTTCTTCTGTTTCTGTAACAATATTTTGTAAGCTTGCTCCTAAACACATTTCAATTGCAGTTTGATATTCTTTTGGAACATCTATAATATTTGCTAAAACACCATGCATACCTTTTCCAAGTTCTTTTGTTTTTTCGCAATCAATTAATAATGATTTTACACTCTTTGTATAACCTTCTTTTTCCTTTTCTGTTTCTACAAGGAAATTATATCTTGATGTTTTCATCCTCATTTCATTTGTTAAATTAGCAATTTGAATTTCGAACTCTTTAATTTTTGTTGTAATTTCATTTTTTTGTTTTTTTATTTCTTCAAGTTTTTTCAAAATATTATTTCTGTTTGATTCTGTCTCATTAAATTCTTTTGCAATGTCTTCCTTTTTTATTCTAATTCTATCTATTTCAAATGTTTGTGATGATATTTCTTGATTTAACTGACTTTTTCTTTTTTCCAAATTCTCTATATTAGCTTGTTTTTTACTTATTTCTGCTTGTAATTCATATTTTCTATCAGTATTTTTTTCTATAGTCTTTTTGATTTCTTCCATTTCAAGCTCTTTTGAACTTAAGCTTGCTGTTAATTTTGCTAATTCTTCTTCTTTTTCTTTTAATTCATTTTCAAATTTTGCTTTATTTTCTTTTAGATTACTCTTCTTTGACTCTTTTTGTTCTATATCATTTTTTAAACTAGCAATTTTCTCTTGTAATTCTGATATTTCTATTTTATTTCTTTCTGCAATTTCTTTATTATTTTGAATTTTTGCTTCTGCTACATTAATATTAGAATTACATTGTTCTATTTGTTTTTGACTCTCAAATCCGATATTTTGCATTTCTTCGATTTTTGTCGTTATTTCATCAATTTCATCTTTTAATTCTTCTTTTAAAATCTTTATTTTTTCAAGTTTTCCTTCTTCTTGATTTAATGTTGATTTCATTATTTCTTCATCTTGAACAAGTGCTTCCAAATCTTTTTTGTATTTATCAATATTATATAAAAATAGTCCAATTTCTATATTTTTTAATTCTTCTTTTAAATTCAAATATTTTTTTGCCTTATCTGATTGAAGTTGTAATGGTTCTAAATTTCCTTCTATTTCTATTATAATATCATTTATTCTTAATAAATTAAGTTTTGTTTGCTCTAACTTTTTCTCCGTTTCTTCTTTCCTTGCCCTATATTTTACTATTCCTGCTGCTTCTTCAAATATATGTCTTCTATCTTCTGATTTGTTGCTTAATATTTCATCAACTTTTCCTTGTCCAATTATTGAATATCCATCTCTTCCTATTCCTGTGTCCATAAATAATTCAATAACATCTTTTAATCTACATGGCGCTTTGTTTATATAATATCCTGTTTCACCACTTCTATAAATTTTTCTTGTAATTGTTACTTCTGAAAATTCAATTGGTAGTGTTCCATCAGTATTGTCAAATACTAATGATGCTTCTGCAAATCCTAATGATTTTCTATTTTGTGTTCCAGCAAATATTATATCTTGTGTTTTATTTCCCCTTAATGATTTCATACTTTGCTCACCAAGTATCCATCTTATTGCATCAGATATATTACTTTTTCCAGATCCGTTTGGTCCTATTACTCCTGTTATTCCAGGTCTAAATTCTAATATTGTTTTATCTGCAAATGATTTAAATCCTTGCATTTCTAGTCTTTTTAAATACATGTTTTTTCACCTTTATTTTTCGTTTTTCTTTTTGTATTTTATCGTAACTTATTAAATTTTTCAAGGGGTTTACTTTAAAATATCTACTACCATAACTCAATGTCAACAACTTAGTGAAAAAATTTTTTTATATAAACATTTTTTCACTAAGTTGTTGACATTCCACACAGTGCACAGTATTAAAACCAAACAAAAAGTACAACTAAAATTTAGTTGTACTTTTTTTATTTAAGTTCCTATATCTATTGAAAAATTACTATATTTTGCTCCACCAGAATCAACATTTGTTGAATACATAAATTGTAGAGCGAATGAATAATATACTTTATTTGGGGTTAATGATATGTCTGCAGAATAATATCTATCTTTTCCAAAATTCCATGTAAATGTACCACTATATCTAGACCATATTTCTACCCAATTTCCACTAGTATCTAGAGCCATTATTCTCAATCCAAAATATCTATCAGACCACATTGAATTTGCACCAATATTAGCTGATCCTTTTATAGATTTTATTGTAGAACATGCTGTATTGTTTATTACGTCTCCTAATTGTTTCCAACCTGATGAAACAGCTCCTGCATCACTCCAACCTCTAGAAATATGTAGTCCTACATTTACACTTATTTGTGCGTATACTGTTGAACTAGAATTCTTTATTGTTATTGTTGCATTTCCAATAGCTATCCCATTCACTGTTAAATTATAAGTACCATTTCCACTTGCAATCATATTAGTACTTATAACCTTAGAATTGCTATTTACACATACAATTTGTTCTGTTGTATCTGATGGTGAACATGTTATTTTAGAAGTAAATGTATCTCCAACCTTTATTGCAGCACTATTGGGACTAGCTGTTATTCTTTGTACTTTATTTTCAACAACTACTGTACATTTGGCAGAAAGTCCATTTCCTGTTGTAGCTGTTATCGTAGCTGTTCCAGTTCCAATTGCCGTTACATATCCATTTCCATTTACTGTTACAATACCATTATTACTACTTGTCCAAGATACGTTTGTATATACATTTGCATTAGTTGGTCTTACTATTGCTTTTAATTGATAATTTTTATTTGTATATTTCTCCAATACTATTTTATTTGTACTTAATGTAATAGATGTTGGTGATGTTTGTACCGTTATTGTAGCTTTCGTTGATTTTCCATTTGCTGTTGTTGCTGTTATTGTTACCGTTCCATTTGCATATCCCCTTACTAATCCATTTGAATCTACTGTTGCTATATTATTATTAGTACTTGTCCAAGTTATTTTATCTTTTATATTAGTTGTGTTTGGTGATATTGTTGCCTTTAATTGTACTGATTTATTTTCTGCACTTAAATCAATTGTTGCACTACTTGGTGATATTGATATTGATACTGGTGATGTTTGTACTGTTACACTTGCTGATGTTACCTTTTTATTTTCTGTCACTACTGTTATAACTGTTGTTCCATTTTTCACTCCTGTAACTACACCATCTTTATTTACTGTTGCCACACTATTATCAGAACTACTCCATGTTAATCCTATATCTGTATTGGCTGTACTTGGATATATTGTTGCTTTAAATTGATATGTTTTATTTGTACTTATATCTAATGTAACATTTTCTTTGTCTAATCCTATTGATAATGGTGTTGATATTACTGTTACATTCCAAGTTGCAGTCTTTCCATTTTCTGTTGTTGCTGTTATTGTTACATCTCCATTTGAAATTCCTGTTACAAATCCATTTTCATCTACTACAGCTATATCATTATTACTACTTGTCCATTTTATTCCAGTTTTATAATTTGCCGTACTTGGACATATTGTTGGCTTTATTTGTAATGATTTTATTGCTGATGATATATCTAATATATGTCCACTTGCAGTTAATTCTATTGATGTTGGTTCTTGATGAACTGTTACATAACTCATAGCTCTTTTCTCTTTAGATGTTTCTACTAATATTGTAGCTTTTCCTAATTCTTTTCCTCTTACAAATATTTTATTATTTTCTACTAAAATTTTTCCATTCTTATCTTTCTTTACGTCTAATACACTTTCATCAGAACATGTTACTTTATAATCTTTTGTATTTGATGTTATTGTTAGCTCATAATACTTTCCTGTTGGTTCTCTATTTATTGAGATTGATCCAGGATTTATTAATACACCATCTCTATCAACAATTCCACTACTATCTTCATCTAATCTAACATTTCCTGTTTCATCTATTATATATGCATTTCCTGTGTTTTGGAATTTTACTACATATATATCTGCTGTTAATATTTTATTTATATATGTATCTCCTGGTCCATATATATTATATTCAAAATTTTTTGAGTCCGCATCCCCTATATATGTATTTAATTTTTCTTGTATTTTTGTCTTATCTGCTATTACACCTGATTTATTTGTTTCGTCTGCTACTGCTTGCGCTGCAGCCCACTGTACAGCTTCTTTTTCCTCACTTGTTAATTTCTTTTTGTCTGCATTCGCACTTTGATTAATTATTCCGCTATTTCCTCTTATATTTGCTATCACTGCTCCAGCAATTATTATTAATACTATTATTGTAACAACAAGTGCTAAAAGAGAAACACCATTTTCTTTTTTATTTACCTATTCATTCTATTATAACATTTTTTTCGATTTTTTTCAACTGTTTGGTGTTTTTTCAAAAATAATTGGGATGTTAATTTTGTTAACATCCCCCATCTCCACCTCCACCGCCTTCTTGTGCCCAATATCCTTTCATATGAACATTTGCAGCTGGCATTGTAAAAATTGTATTAGCAGAATAATGTGTTCCATTATATTCCCAATATTGGAATACATAACCACTTGCAGACGCTTGTGGTAATGTGCACTTATCTCCTGCTTTTAAAGTATATGATGTTGGATTAACACTTCCTCCCTGTGCATCAAATACTATTGCATATAGTTGAACTGCTGTTATTACGCAAGATGCTGAATGGGTTCCACTAGAACTTTTTACTGTGATTGTTACTTTTCCTGCACCTTTTATTATTACCAAACCATCTTGATTAACTACTGCTACATTTGAATTACTAGACGTCCAAATAATTCCTTCTGTACTTGTTGATGGCGTTAATGTTGCTACTAATTGAAATGTTTGCTTATTTAATTCTAAACTTTCTATAGTTTCATATTCTTTATTTAATCTTATTCCAGTAATTAATGTCTCAACAGTAACTATACATGTTGCACTTTTATTATTTTGAGTTGTTGCTGTTATTACTGTTGTTCCATTCTTTTTAGCAGTAACATTTCCATCTTGATCTACTGTTGCTACTGATGTATCTGAACTTTTCCAAGTTAATTTTGTGTTTACATTAGATGTTTTTGGATCATACACAGGATATAATTTTGTAGTTTTTGTTCCTGTCATATTTAATGTTGTTTTTGCTTTATTTAACGATAAACTTACTGGTGATGTCTGTACTTTCACATTACATTTCGTTGTTTTTCCATTTTGAGTTGTTGCCGTTATAACTGCTGTTCCATTTGAAACACCTATAACAGTTCCATCATTTCCAACTGCTGCTATACTTGAATTACTACTTGACCATTTTACTACATTTTGTACATTTGCCGTACTTGGTAATATTGTTGAAGTTAATTGTATTGATTTAGGATTTGCAGTTAAATCAAGTGTTACATTATTCTTATTTAATTGTATTCCTATTGGTGATGTTTGTACTGTTACAAATCCTGTTGCTGTTTTATTATTTTCTGTTGTTACTCTTACTGTTGCAGTTCCATTTGAAAGACCTGTTACCACTCCATTTGATGAAATTGATATAACATTTGGACTACTTGAACTCTCTATTTCCCATCTTAATCCTATACTAGCATTTGCAGTACTTGGATATATTGTTGTAGCATACTGATGTGTATTTACCCCATTAATATCTAACACTAAGTTTTCAGAATCCAAACTTATTTCTAATGGTGTTGATATTACAACCACTTTCCATGTTGCTGCTCTTCCATTTTCTGTTGTTGCAGTTATTGTTACTTCGCCATTCGAAATTCCTGTCACAAATCCATTAGAATCTACTACTGCAACATCATTGTTACTACTTGTCCAAGTTATTCCTGTTTTATAATTTGCTGTACTTGGATATATTGTTGGTTTTATTTGTAATGATTTTATTACTGATGATATATCTAATATTTCTGAAGTTGCTGATAATTCTATTGATGTTGGTTCTTGATGTACTGTTATATAACTTATTGCTCTTTTTTCTTTTGATGTTTCTACAACTATTGTTGCTTTTCCTAATTTCAACCCTTTTACTGTAATTGTATTATTTGTTACTTTAATATTTCCTGACAAATCTTTTTTTACTTGCAATACACTTTCATCTGAACATGTTACTTTATAATCATTTGTATTTGCTAATATATTTAAAGTTAATTCTGATCCGATATTTATAGATGTTGATGCTGGTTTTATTAACACACCATCTCTACTTGCAACTTTATCTCCTGTTTCATCTCTTCTTACATTTCCAGATCCATCAATAATATAAGAATTTCCTGATTTTGAAAATTCAACAACATATGTATCTGAAATTATCATTGTTCCTTTATACTCTTCTTCAGGTCCAAATATTTGATATTCCATATCTTCATTTTGATTTCCTATATATTTATCAAGTTTTTCAGCTATTTGTCCTTTATCGATTATTTGCCCTGTTTTATTGCTATCGTCTGCAACAGCTTGTGCTGCTGCCCATTGAATAGCCTCATTTTCTTCGCTTGCTATTTTTTCATCTCTTGCTTCTAAACTTTCATTGAATAACCCACTATCATTTCTAATATTTGAAATTGTTACTCCGGCTAATAATATAAGTACTATTATAGTAACTACTAGTGCTATTAATGACATTCC
>ULZG01041163.1_pt1 | contig 10018 bp, 8 predicted proteins | sample 1962881 | NCBI WGS metagenome assembly ULZG01 (sample SAMEA4835883, study PRJEB28245) | human gut metagenome | biome: gut microbiome; material: fecal sample | place: Denmark | collected 2008 | reverse complement strand
TGTAGTAGTGGTGAATCGAAAAATAAAATCTGAGAGAGTTTTCGAATGTGGGAATCGGAGAATTACAGATAATGAAAAATCAACCATGGGAAAGGGAATGTTTAGTGTTATGGCATGGACATTCCCTTTTCTGGACATTCTAATGTGCAAGTAATGCAGTCGGCAGAAAAAATATAGAAGTATAGAGAGCAGCTGTTTGAATATCTGGAATACTATAAACAGGACAGGGGATATCTGTTAAGTTTCAATTTTAATAAAAATAAGAAGCGCGGAATCCAGAACTTGGAGTATCAAGGGAAAAGGATTTTGGAAGTAATTGTGTAAGATATAAGGATAATAAGAGGAACATCTTGCTGGCATCGGCAAGCTGTATTATAGAAAAAGCCCTGCTTTATGCAAGGCTTTTGAAGTATGAGAAAGATTTTCATTTACCAGATTCCAAGCACATGCTGCATGGAAAGACTGGCGATCGTGATACCGATCCAGCAACAGAAACCAAGAGCGAGTGGTTTGCCGCCGGTTTTGATCAGCTTGATGATATTCGTATTCAGACCGACTGCACTCATGGCGAGGACGATGAAGAACTTGCTGAGTGTCTTCAGCGGAGTAAATACATCTGCGGATACGCCGGCTGAAGTTGCGATCGTTGTGATCACGGAAGCGAGAACAAAGTAGAGGATGAACATCGGGAAAATCTTTTTAAATTCCACTTTCTTTCCTTCGGCTTTGGAGTTGCGTGTCCGGATAAATGCGAGAACTAGTGTGATCGGGATGATCGCGAGCGTTCTGGTAAGTTTGACCGTAACTGCCTTATCCAGTGTGGCAGAACCGAGAGCGTAGAGCGAATCCCAGGTGGAAGCTGCTGCAGTTACGGAAGAGGTATCGTTGATCGCAGTTCCGGCAAAGATACCGAAGGCTTCCCCGCTTTTGGTTGAGAATCCAAGCAGTGCACCAAGTGACGGGAAGAACAGTGCGGCGAGCATGTTGAAAAAGAAGATAACAGAGATTGCCTGTGCAACTTCTTCATCATCCGCATCAATGACCGGTGCTGTTGCGGCAATTGCAGAGCCTCCGCAGATGGAAGATCCGACACCGACCAGTGTGGAAATATTTCCCGGTACATGCATAACTTTATGTAACAGATATGCAATGATCAGGGACGTTGAAATCGTCGTTACGATAATTGGCAGTGACTGTTTTCCGGTTTCCAGAATCACGGAGAGATTCAGTCCGAAACCGAGAAGGATTACAGCGTACTGAAGAACCTTCTTTGACACAAAAGTAATACCGTCCTGAAACATGGATTTGTCTTTTAATAATAAAGTAATGATCATTCCGGCAAGGATACCGAATACCGGTCCGCCGATGATCGGAAATGTCTGTCCAAGGAACCAGCATGGAACTGCGATGACCAGACAAAGTAAGATGCCTTTCCAGCTTTTTGTTATAAAATTCATAGAAATACCCCTTTCAAGTGAAATAAATAAGTTACTCTCATAACAATCTGTCCTATCATAGCATAAAAACAGCAGAATAAAAAGATGAAGGAAGGAAAATTCCCAAAGTAATTTGAGAATAAGGTGGAAATAACGAAAGATTCCCTATATAATAATATGTGATTTTGGGGACAAGGAGGTAAAGTGTGATAAAACGGGGAATCCGGACATTGCACAAAAGAAAGTGATGCATACACTGAAAAAATTTGTAAAATATTATGCGCCGTACAGGACAGTATTCTTTCTGGATCTGATCTGTGCGGCGATCATCAGTCTGGTGGATCTTGCATTTCCACAGATTTTAAGATCACTGACAAAGACTTTATTTACAGAGGATCCGTCACAGATCCTTGGAGCACTTCTGCCGATCGGACTGGCTTTGCTTGTGATGTATATCATACAGACATTTTGTAAATATTATGTCAGTTATCAGGGTCATATGATGGGGGCACATATGGAACGGGATATGCGCCAGAAGTTATTTGATCATTATGAGAGACTTTCTTTTTCTTATTATGATCAGAATAATTCCGGACAGATGATGAGTAAGCTGGTGTCGGATCTGTTTGATATTTCCGAGTTTGCGCACCATGGACCGGAGAATTTATTTATATCCGTAATTAAAATCGTTTGTTCGTTTACATTTTTGTTTCTTATTAACTGGAGACTGGCGATTCCGCTGCTTGTGATGGTTGTATTTATGCTGATCTTTTCTTATAAGCAGAACCGTCAGATGCAGGAGACTTTTATGGACAACCGGAGAAAGATCGGGGATGTCAATTCCAGTCTGCAGGATACGCTTGCGGGAATCCGTGTGGTGCAGTCTTTTGCAAATGAAAAGATTGAACGGGAGAAATTCGAGAAAAGCAATGAAGGATTTCTGGTATCCAAGGATGCAAACTATCATTGTATGGGAAGCTTTATGAGTGGCAATCTTTTCTTCCAGGGAATGATGTATCTGATCACATTAGTGTTCGGCGGATGGCTGATCGCACATGGGAAAATGGAAGCTGCCGATCTTGCCATGTATGCGCTTTACATCGGAATTTTTATCAGCCCGATCCAGATTCTTGTGGAGCTTACCGAGATGATGCAGAAAGGTCTTTCCGGTTTCCGGCGCTTTCTGGATGTTGTGGAGACGGAGCCGGAGATTGTAAATGCACCGGATGCGGAGCCACTTGAAAATGTAAAGGGTGAAGTGGAATATAAAAATGTTTCTTTCCATTACAGCGATGATGATACGCCGGTACTGGATCGGGTATCTTTTAAGATCCCGGCTGGCAGATCCATTGCCCTTGTGGGACCGTCGGGAAGTGGAAAGACGACGATCTGTTCCCTGCTTCCAAGATTTTATGATGTGACCGGAGGTGTGATCACGATCGACGGGCAGGATGTAAGAAAGCTGACACTGGAAAGTCTGAGAAGCCAGATCGGACTGGTACAGCAGGATGTCTATCTGTTCTGTGGATCGATCAGGGAAAATATTGCTTATGGAAAACCGGGGGCATCGATGGAAGAAATTATCGATGCGGCGAAGAAGGCAAATATCCATGAATTTATCATGTCCCTGCCGGATGGATATGACAGCTTTGTAGGAGAACGAGGAACCCGTCTGTCGGGTGGACAGAAGCAGAGGATTTCGATTGCAAGAGTATTTCTTAAGAACCCGCCGATATTGATTTTGGACGAGGCGACCAGTGCGCTTGACAATGAGAGTGAGCGCTGGATCCAGCAGAGCTTGGAAGAGCTTGCGAAGAACCGGACCACGATCACGATCGCACACCGGCTTTCTACGATCCGCAATGCGGATGAGATTCTTGTGGTTGCAAATAATGGAATCGCTGAACGGGGAAATCATGATGAATTGCTTGAGCAGGGTGGAATTTATGCGCATTATTATGAGATGTCATAATAGTAAGTGAGAAAATCAAAATAAGTAAACAAAAAAGCTTCTTTTCAGAAAAACAGGAGGGCCGTTTCTGAAAAAGAAGCTTTTTATATCGTAAAATTGTAAGCAGTGTGTGCTGGTCTATATTTGCAAAACATTACACAGCTTAGTCACACATATGGCAGGCTGCGCATGCAGACGGTGTCGTTGCGCATCCGCCGAGAGCTGTCTCCCGAAGCTCTGCCGGAAGACGCTTTCCTACAGTGTACACCGCTTCCAGCATTTCATCGAATGGAATCAGCTGGCGTACTCCGGAAAGGGCGATCTCTGCAGCGATCGTTGCATTTGCCACACCGGCAGCATTACGGTTCTGGCAAGGATATTCGACCAGCCCGCCGACCGGATCGCAGACCAGACCGAGCATATTCATAAGAACAGTAGATGCTGCGGCAAGGGATTGTTCCGGGGATCCGCCCATCAGTTCAACGGTTGCAGATGCCGCCATTGCAGATGCGATTCCGACTTCTGCCTGACATCCACCGACTGCTCCGGCGACAGTTGCATTGCGCATAGCAAGATAACCGATCGCGCTGGCATTATAAAGTCCCTGCTTGATCTGTTCATCGGAAAGATCATAGGTTTCCTGGAGGGCAAGCAGAAGTCCCGGAACGATACCGGCAGATCCGGCAGTCGGGGAAGCTACGATCACACCCATGGAAGCATTGGTTTCCAGAGTTGCCATCGCGTAAATGACAGCTCTTTCCAGAAGATCTCCGCAAAGACCTTTTCCGGTATCTTTGTGATCTGAGATCTTTTTTGCTTCGCCACCGATCAGTCCACCCATGGATTTGACCGGGGTATGGATCGGAGTAGAAGCGGCTGATTTCATGATCTCAAGAACACGATCCATTTTGCGGTCTGTCTCTTCCGGATCCTGTTCTCCCTCTGTGAGCTCTCTCTGAAGCATCACAGCAGAAATTGAAAGGCCTTGTTCCTGACAGACTTTTAATAATTCTTTTGCATTTCTAAAATCCATAATCTGTATTCTCCTTCCAATTACATCTGAACAACCATAACGTTGTATACATTTTTGTTTCTTCTGATTGTATCTGCGATATCTTCCGGTACCAGATCATCGGATTCTACGATGGTATAAGCGGTATTTCCTTTGGATTCGCGGAACAGACGCATGAATGCGATATTGATTCCAAGTTCACTGAGGCATTTGGTAATGTAAGCAACAACGCCCGGTGCATCTTTCTGGACGACGACGATCGAGCTGTATTCTCCGGTAAAATCAACCTCCACACCATTGATCCGGCACAGGCGGGCTTTTCCGCCACCGAGAGATTCTCCGCGGATCATCATCTCCTGCCCTTCTTCATTTACCATCAGGATATCGACGGTATTCGGGTGTACGTCGGTTTCTACGTTGTTCGGAATGAAAGAATATTCGATTCCGTTATCTGTCGCGATCTGGAAGGAATCGCGGATGCGCACGTCATCGGTGGCAAATCCCATAATACCGCCGAGAAGAGCACGGTCCGTACCATGACCGTGATAGGTTTTGGCAAAAGATCCATAAAGGGTAAATTCTACTTTTTTAAGAGAACCGGTGAGAAGCTTTCTTGCAAGCAGAGCGATTCTGGCAGCTCCCGCAGTATGGGAGCTTGATGGTCCGATCATATTCGGTCCCATGACATCAAAAACACTGATAAAGGACATAGTAAACCTCCTGTAAAAAATAGTTTCACGTACGTAAAAAGGATTGACGTCTTATTAGTTATATTGTACCATCAACTTATGAGTGAAACAAATTCATAGATTTTATGAAGATGTTGAAAATTTTTCATAATGGAGTCAGAAGATGGAATTACGTCAATTACAGACTTTTATACAGATCGCGCAGATGCAGAGCTTTTCCAGAACGGCAGAGATGCTGGGGTATTCGCAGTCGGCAGTGACGGTTCAGATCCGCCAGCTGGAAAACGAACTTGGGAAAAGGCTGTTCGACCGGACAGGAAAGAAAGTGGTGCTTACCCCGCAGGGGGAAGAATTTCTGGAGCATGCCAACCGGATCCTTTATGATGTTCATCAGGCGAAAGCATCCATGAATGATACGGATGAATTGAAAAATCCACTTCACATCGGGACGATCGAGTCTCTGTGTACGGTGAAGTTTCCAAAGATCATAAGGAAATTCAGGGAACAGTATCCCAGGGTTTCTATCCGGATCACGGTAGATTCTCCGGAAAAGCTGATCCAGATGATGGAACATAATGAACTGGATCTGATCTATATTCTGGATACACCAAGATGGGACAGCAACTGGATCAAGGTGATGGAGAAGGCAGAACCGGTCATGTTTGTGACATCAGTCAGTCACCGGCTGGCAAAAGAAAGAAATTTATTGCTTGATGATCTGCTGAAAGAGCCTTTTTATCTTACAGAGCGCAATGCCAATTACAGGCAGGCACTTGATGGTCAGCTGGCGTTAAGAAGAAAAGAGCTTTCTCCGATGCTGGAGATCAGTGATACTGCATTTATCAAAAAAATGCTGATGCGTGGGGGAGGCGTTTCATTCCTGCCACGTTTTGCAGTGGAAGATGATATTGAGAAAAAGAAGCTCACACTTTTGGATGTGAAAGATATAGAAATTACGATGTATCGTCAGATTTTCTATCATAAAAATAAGTTCAAGACAAAAGAGATGGAGAAATTTGCAGAGTTTGCACTGGCGGACAACTAAGAGAAAATACGGCTATGGATAAGAAAAATATACTGGGAGAATCCAGAACAAGACAATTGCGGAATTTTGCAAAAATAAATAAAAAAAATCAGTTGACAAATGGAAAATATCAGCATATACTACAACTAATTAAAGCGATAAACCGATGAACAAGAGGAGTAAGTAAAGATATTTATTTCCAGAGAGCTGCCGGTGGTGGAAAGGCAGTAGTAAGAGTTTTTACCGAATGGACTTGTGAGGGCAGCTTGAAACTGCAGAGCAGGAGTAGACGCTGACGGGATGCTCGCCCGTTACCAAGGAGATGTGTATGTCAGTACGCAGTTGAGAGGTCGGCGAAGACCGGCAATAAGGGTGGTACCGCAGAAGTAGAATTTCAAGAGCTTTTGTCCCTGTATAAGTGAAAAATTATACGAGGACAAAGGCTCTTTTTGCGTGCTACAAAGAGGGCGTGCACATCCGAAAAAGAATCATTTTTGTGCTCGCACAAAGAATGATTCTTTACAGGACGTATAAGCAGTCTTCACACGACCGAGATGCAGCGTAAGCGTAATTGAGATGTGTAAAGACGCACGCCCGGTATAAATCATTCAAAAACAAGCTTACTCAACATAAAAACAACAACGAAAATTCAGGAGGAAAGAATCATGTACCCAGATTGTGATGAAATTTTAAAAATGGCACCGGATTATGACATTATTCCGGTTTGCCGTGAAATCTACGCAGATGTTATTACACCGATCACACTTCTACGGAAGCTTGCAGCAGTCAGCCAACGCTATTATCTGCTGGAGAGTGTAGAGGGAGGCGAAAAGTGGGGACGTTATTCTTTCCTTGGGTTTGATCCGGTGATGCGTGTAAAATGCAATTGTGGAAAAGTAACGATAGAAAAGGACGGCGAAGAAACGGAAAAGGTGACAGACAAACCGCTTGAAGTGCTGCGGGAAATTTTAAAAGATTACAAAGCACCGAGGCTTGAAGGACTTCCGCCGTTTGCTGGCGGCTTCGTTGGATATTTTGCTTATGCGATGATCGGATACGCAGAGCCGAAGCTGAACATCAAAAAAGGAACCTTCAATGATTACGATATGATGCTTTTCGATAAAGTCATTGCCTACGATCATCTGAAACAGAAAATCAGCATTATCGTCAACATGAAGACCGACAAGGTGATGGAGAATTACGTAAAGGCTACTGCACAGATCCAGGATCTGGCAAACCTGATCCGGAGCCAGCAGACGGCAGACATTCCGGTATCAAAAAGCAAGATTGATTTTACCTGTAATGTCAGTAAAGAAGAGTATTGTAAGCTGGTTGAAAAGACAAAAGAGTATATCGTGGACGGAGACATTTTCCAGGCAGTCATTTCCAGACAGTTTTCCAGCCCGTATGAGGGAAGTCTGATCAATCCTTACCGGGTACTCAGAACTACGAACCCGTCTCCGTACATGGTTTACATGAAGATTGATGACGAAGAGATCATGAGTACCTCGCCGGAGACACTTGTCCGGCTGGAAAATGGCAGACTTACCACATTCCCGGTAGCAGGATCCAGACCGAGAGGAACAACAGAGGAAGAGGATCAGGAACTGGAAGAAGATCTTCTCTCCGATGAAAAAGAGCTTTCCGAGCATAACATGCTAGTAGATCTTGGAAGAAATGATCTGGGACGGATTTCCAAATTTGATTCGGTGGAAGTGACAAAATATATGATGATCCACAAGTATTCCAAGATCATGCACATCTGCTCTCAGGTTGAAGGAAATATTCGGGATGACTGTGATGCACTCAGCGCGATCGAGTCTGTACTTCCTGCAGGAACTCTTTCAGGTGCGCCAAAGATCCGTGCATGCGAGATCATCGAAGAGCTGGAAAGTGAAGAGAGAGGTGTTTACGGAGGTGCACTTGGATACCTGGATTTCACCGGCAATATAGATACCTGTATTGCGATCCGGATGGCAGTCAAAAAAGACGGAAGAGTCTATGTACAGGCGGGCGGCGGAATTGTAGCCGACAGTATTCCGGAAAATGAATATCAGGAATCAGCAAACAAAGCAGCCGCTGTGATGAATGCGATCAAAGCAGCAAAGGAGGTACTGGAATAATGATTCTTTTAATTGATAATTACGACAGCTTTTCCTACAATCTGGTGCAGATGGCAGGAAGCATCAACCCGGACATCAGGGTCATCCGAAACGATGAGCTTACTGTAGAAGAAATTGAAAAGTTACAGCCGGATAAAATTATATTATCACCTGGACCGGGATATCCCAAAGATGCCGGTGTGTGTGAAGAAGTGGTACAGAAGCTGCAGGGCAAGTACCCGATCATGGGAGTCTGCCTTGGGCATCAGGCGATCTGCGAAGCCTACGGCGGTGAGATCATCCATGCAAAGGAACTGATGCATGGTAAAAAAAGCAACGTAAAAATTGACACAGCAAGTCCGATTTTTCAGGGAATGCCGGAAGAAATCGATGCGGCAAGATACCATTCGCTGGCGGCAGATACCGAAAAGATACCGAAAACTTTAAAAGTGATAGCTACTGCAGATGACGGAGAAGTGATGGCAGTCCAGCACAAAGAATATCCGGTGTACGGATTACAGTTTCATCCGGAATCGATTCTGACACCGAAGGGAAGGAAGATTCTGGAGAATTTCCTGGGGCTGTAGAGACAGAAATTCGCCTGAATCTTATGAAATCGTACTGAAAGAAGAAAGGATTTCAGACACAAGTAAAAATTTGACAAAATGCATTTTACATAGAAGAACAACGACAACAGGTCAGACAAGATGGAGGACAAAAAATTATGATCAGAGAAGCAATTGCAAAGTTGACTAAAAAAGAGGATCTTACCTATGAAGAGGCAAGAGGCGTTATGGAAGAAATGATGGACGGTACTGCAACGCAGGCACAGATGGGAGGACTTCTGATGGCACTTTCCATGCAGGGCGAGACCATTGATGAGATTACCGCATTTGCAGAAGTGATGCGTGAAAAGGGTGTGAAGATCAAACCGGAGAGGGAAGTCATTGATATCGTCGGAACGGGCGGAGACCAGGTGGGAACTTTCAACATTTCCACAACCTCTGCATTTGTAGTGGCAGCAGGCGGCGTTCCGGTTGCAAAGCATGGAAACCGCAGCGTATCCAGCCGGAGCGGTGCAGCGGATGTTCTGGAAAAACTTGGTGTAGAAGTGGCACTTACTGCGGAGCAGAATGAAAAAGTATTAAACGAGACTGGTATCTGCTTCATGTTTGCACCGGTTTACCACTCATCGATGAAATATGCGGCACCGGTCAGAAAGGAGCTGGGAGTGAGAACGGTATTCAATATTCTCGGACCTCTTTCCAATCCGGCAGCGGCAACCATGCAGCTTCTCGGTGTATATGATAAAGAGCTTGCAGGAACGATGGCAAAGGTACTTTCCAATCTGGGTGTAACCAGGGGCGTTGCCGTTTGTGGCGAGGACGGGCTGGATGAAATTACACTCACCGGAGAAACGGATGTACACGAAATCCGTTTTGGAGAAATTACTTCTTATACGATCACACCGGAACAGTTCGGGCTGTCCAGATGCCCGCTTGCCGATCTGATCGGAGGAACACCGGAAGAAAATGCACAGATCACGATGGATATTTTGACCGGAAAAGAGACTGGGGCAAAGAGAGATGTGGTTCTGATGAATGCAGGTATGGCACTTTACCTTGGAATTGACGGAATCACGCTTGCCGAAGGCGTGGAAAAAGCAAAAGAACTGATCGAGAGCGGAGCAGCACTTAAGAAGTACGAAGAGTTCCGTGAGGCAACAAAAGCAGTCGCAGCAAAATAGGAGAGGGCAATGATTTTAGAAAAGATTGCAGCAGATACGAAGCTGCGTGTGGAAAAA
>ULZG01045900.1_pt1 | contig 10046 bp, 8 predicted proteins | sample 1962881 | NCBI WGS metagenome assembly ULZG01 (sample SAMEA4835883, study PRJEB28245) | human gut metagenome | biome: gut microbiome; material: fecal sample | place: Denmark | collected 2008 | reverse complement strand
GTACAGCGTCCTATCGACCTGCCGGACGGTTCCATGATTCGCCTCACTATCGCCCGCTACTATACTCCTTCGGGCCGTTGTATCCAGAAGCCTTACGACAGCACTGCCAACCTCGACGGCCGCCTAACCGGCGAGAACAGTCAGGATAAGTATAACCAGGAACTGATAGACCGCTTCAATCATGGAGAAATGATTCATGCGGACAGTATCCATTTTGCCGACTCCCTGAAAGCACAGACCAAGCGTATGGGACGTACCGTTTACGGAGGTGGAGGTATCATGCCCGACTTCTTCGTCCCCATCGACACTACCCAGTACACAGACTATCACCGCAACCTCGTAGCCAAAGGCGTGGTTATCAAAGCCACTACCGGCTACATCGAGAAGCACCGGAAGGAGTTGCAGAACAAATACAAGAAATTCGAAGCCTTCAACGAGAAGTTCGAAATAGACGATAACTTCCTTGCCGAAATACGTACGCTTGCCGACAAAGAGAAAATCAAGTTTGACGAGAAACAGTACAACCAATCCCTACCGCTCATCAAGACACAACTTAAAGCCTTGATAGCCCGTGACCTATGGGACATGAACGAATACTTCCAGGTGATGAACAGCACGAACCAGAGCGTGCAGCAAGCTCTAAAAGTGCTGAACGAAGGCATCTACAGCACTATTATCCAATAGCCGACTTGAAACAAACTTAGGCGCGGATTATGCGGATTTAGTTTATCTAACTCCGCGTATTCCGCGTAATTCGCGCCTAAAATCATTCTCCGAACAGCCACTTATTCAGCCACTTGTTGACGTAGATGTTGACCACAGCACATCCAGCACCGATTGCAGCCCCCGCCAACACATCTGACGGATAATGCACTCCCTCGTTCATACGGGAAACTCCCACGGAACAAGCCCACAGGGCAGACGGAGCTATCACATACCATTTAGGATACTTTACACTGAGCGAGGTGGCAAGGGCAAAAGCCGTCGCCGTATGTCCAGAAGGAAAAGACGGGCTGCCTTCATGGCTATATGCATGCACTCTGTCGGGATATTTATCATAAGGACGCTCACGGTCCACCAGATATTTCATTCCATAAGTCACAACAAAAGCCCCCGCTACACTTGTACCTACGTAGACCGCATCTTTCAGCAAACCCTTATCATGTTTTATCCAAGCGGCAACCGCCATCGCCACCGGAACACCGACAGCAACATAGGGCTCCGAACGTGAAATTATCTTATTATAGTTACGGACAAACTTGCCATCCCAACTGTTAACCCGGTGCAAAGTGTTAATATCCCAATTCTGTGCCGAAAGACCGGATACAACAAGGCAGATAAAATATACAAAAAAAATAGCCTTTTTCATAAGTCCTTTATATTAGTTTGACGCAAAGATAGGACAAATAGATAGAGTTTTCACAAAAAAATTCTATCTTTGTTGCCACATTTATAATAATTCGCTAATCATTTCATGAGACTGGAAACTTGCTGCAACCGACAGATTGATTGTATGGTATGTCCCCAAAAATCAGAAGGAGTATTGGTTTACCGCCACTACCCCAAGGGACAACATTTCTCTGCTGAAAAGTGCACACAGAACTGCATGATATTTATGCTGAAAGGTGAATTACTTGTAAACAGTGACGAATATCCGGGCACCACTCTCCAAAGCCGCCAGCTCATCTTGCAAGCCATCGGCTCCAAAGTAGAACTCCTGGCTTTGACCGAAGTGGAATATATTGTCTATTGGTTCACCGAGCTTCCTCTGATTTGCGAAGAGCGCTACAAGGAGATACTGAAACGCTCGGAAGCCCCCTTGACTTATACCCCGCTTACCGCGATTTCCATGCTCGAAGGGCTCCTGAAAAGCCTTGCCTGCTACCTCAACGAGCAACCCTATGCGTGCAGCAAATACATTGAAATGAAATGCCAGGAATTGGTATACATATTGACATGCTACTATCCGCTACACCAAATCAGTACATTCTTCTACCCCATCAGCACTTATACGGAAAGCTTCCAATATTTCGTCATGCAGAACTACGACAAGGTGAAGAATGTGGAAGAGTTTGCCCACCTCGGTGGATATACCACCACCACATTCCGCCGTCTGTTTAAAAATATGTATGGGGTCCCGGTCTATGAATGGATTCTGGACAAGAAACGTGAAGGAATTCTGAACGACCTGCAATACACCAAACAACGCATTTCAGTCATCAGCGCCCGCTATGGCTTTGATTCCCTATCCCACTTTGCCCACTTCTGCAAAGACTCTTTCGGAGACACGCCCCGCGCCCTGAGAAAACGTTCAGCAAACGGAGAAAAGATTTCCATTATCTGCAAAGAGCAAGGCAAAGACCAGGAGGACGAGTAAACCTTTTACTTGTCCGTAAACTTCGCATTCTGCCGGATTACGGAATTATTTCTTTAATCGCTTGCTTTATCGCTGGATTTCTCCTATTTTTGCGAAACATTTACAGAAGTATCCTGATAGAACAAATTTTCAAACTATTAAATAACTTAAATTCAATCATTTATGTGGTTAAGTAATTCATCTATTGGAAGGAAAGTGGTGATGAGTGTAACTGGTATCGCCCTTGTCCTGTTTCTGACATTTCACATGGCGATGAACCTTGTTGCATTGGTCTCGGCTAATGGCTACAACATGGTTTGTGAGTTCCTGGGAGCAAACTGGTACGCATTGGTGGCTACGGTAGGTCTGGCTGCCTTATTCATCATCCACATCATCTACGCTTTCTGGCTGACTATGCAGAACCGTAAGGCACGTGGTAGCGAACGCTATGCCGTTACGGAAAAGCCCGAAGACTGTGGAATGGGCTTCTCAAAACATGCTCGTACTGGGTATCATCGTAATCGTGGGTTTGGGCCTGCACCTGGTAAACTTCTGGGCTAAAATGCAGCTTCCCGAGTTGATGCACAACATGGGCATGCATGCTGACACCCTCACGCTGGCATATGCAGCCAACGGTGTCTATCACATTCAAAACACCTTCAGCAATCCGGTATTCGTAGTGCTTTACCTCGTTTGGCTGGGCGCATTGTGGTTCCACCTCACTCACGGTTTCTGGAGCTCCATGCAGTCTTTGGGCTGGAACAACAAAGTATGGATTAACCGTTGGAAATGTATCTCCAACATCTATTCTACTATCGTTGTCCTCTGCTTCGCTCTGGTAGTTGTCGTATTCTTTGCAAAATCATTGTGCGGCGCTTGCTAAATTCAAATTGTAAATGACTAAATTGTAAATTGCATTATGACTAAGATAGATTCTAAAATACCGGAAGGACCGGTGGCTGAGAAATGGACCAATTATAAGGCTCACCAAAAATTAGTAAACCCTGCCAACAAACGTCGTCTGGACATCATCGTAGTAGGAACCGGACTTGCCGGTGCCAGTGCTGCCGCCTCTCTGGGCGAAATGGGTTTCAGAGTATTCAACTTCTGCATCCAGGACTCTCCGCGCCGTGCACACTCCATCGCTGCACAAGGTGGTATCAATGCTGCTAAGAATTACCAAAACGACGGTGACTCTGTATACCGTCTGTTCTACGATACAGTAAAGGGTGGCGACTACCGTGCCCGCGAAGCCAACGTTTACCGTCTGGCTGAAGTATCCAACAATATTATCGACCAATGCGTTGCACAAGGTGTTCCTTTCGCCCGCGAATACGGCGGTACACTGGACAACCGTTCTTTCGGTGGTGCTCAGGTATCCCGTACTTTCTATGCCAAGGGTCAGACCGGACAGCAGCTGTTGCTGGGTGCATACTCTGCATTGAGCCGCCAGGTGAACGTAGGCACTGTGAAACTGTATACCCGCTACGAAATGGAAGACGTTGTCCTCATTGACGGACGTGCCCGCGGTATCATTGCAAAGAACCTCGTTACCGGTAAATTGGAACGTTTTGCCGCCCACGCTGTGGTAATCGCTACCGGTGGTTACGGCAATGCCTACTTCCTTTCTACCAATGCAATGGCATGTAACTGCTCTGCAGCAATGGCTTGCTACCGTAAAGGTGCCTGGTTTGCCAACCCTGCTTACGTACAGATTCACCCCACTTGTATCCCGGTTCACGGTGACAAGCAGTCTAAGCTGACTTTGATGTCCGAATCTCTGCGTAACGATGGTCGTATCTGGGTTCCGAAGAAGCTGGAAGATGCCAAGAAACTGCAGGAAGGTACACTGCAAGGAAAAGATATTCCCGAGGAAGACCGCGACTACTACCTGGAACGCCGTTATCCGGCATTCGGTAACCTCGTTCCGCGTGACGTTGCCAGCCGCGCTGCCAAAGAACGCTGCGACAAGGGCTTCGGCGTGAACAACACCGGTCTTGCCGTATTCCTTGACTTCTCCGAAGCTATCAACCGTCTGGGTAAAGATGTCGTTGCACAACGTTACGGCAACCTCTTCGATATGTATGAAGAAATCACTGATGTCAGCCCATACGAAAACCCGATGATGATTTATCCGGCTATCCACTATACCATGGGTGGTATCTGGGTTGACTACGAACTGATGACCTCCATCAAGGGACTGTTCGCCATCGGTGAATGTAACTTCTCCGACCACGGTGCAAACCGCCTCGGTGCTTCCGCCCTGATGCAAGGTCTGGCCGATGGTTACTTCGTATTGCCTTACACTATCCAGAACTATCTGGCCGACCAGATTACAGTTCCCCGTTTCTCTACCGACCTGCCCGAATTTGCAGCTGCAGAAAAGGCCGTTCAGGAGAAGATTGACTGGATGATGAACATCAAGGGTAAGAAGTCTGTAGACTCTATCCACAAGGAACTGGGCCACATTATGTGGGAATATGTAGGTATGGGACGTACGGCCGAAGGCTTGAAGGAAGGTCTGAAGAAGCTGAAAGAAGTCCGCAAGGAGTTCGAGAAAGAACTGTTCATCCCGGGCGACAAGGAAGGTATGAATGTAGAACTCGACAAGGCTATCCGTCTGTACGACTTCATCACTATGGGCGAGCTGGTTGCTTACGATGCACTGAACCGTAACGAAAGCTGCGGCGGTCACTTCCGTGAAGAATATCAGACTGAAGAAGGCGAAGCCAAGCGTGACGATGAAAACTACTTCTACGTGGCTTGCTGGGAATATCAGGGTTCTGACGAAAAGGAACCGGTATTGCTGAAAGAGCCGCTGGTTTACGAAGCAATCAAGGTACAGACTCGTAACTACAAGAGCTAATCGGGAAGTTGAACATTTAAAGAATTAAAGAAAATGGATAAAAATATATCATTTACGCTCAAGGTATGGCGCCAGAAGGGTCCGAAAGCAAAAGGCGCTTTTGAAACATACCAAATGAAAGATATCCCGGGCGATACTTCATTCCTCGAAATGCTGGATATCTTGAACGAACAGCTGATTTCTGAAGGTAAAGAACCGGTTGTATTCGACCACGACTGCCGCGAAGGTATCTGCGGTATGTGTTCGCTCTACATCAACGGACATCCCCACGGTCCTGCAACCGGCGCTACGACTTGCCAGATTTATATGCGTCGTTTCAACGACGGCGATACCATCACTGTTGAACCGTGGCGCTCTGCCGGTTTCCCGGTTATCAAGGACTTGATGGTCGACCGTACGGCCTACGACAAGATTATGCAGGCAGGCGGCTACGTCAGCGTACGTACCGGTGCTCCCCAGGATGCCAACGCTATCCTGATTCCGAAGCCCATCGCTGACGAGGCTATGGATGCTGCCAGCTGTATCGGTTGTGGTGCTTGTGTGGCTGCTTGTAAGAACGGTTCTGCTATGCTGTTCGTTTCTGCCAAGGTGAGCCAGCTGAACCTGTTGCCCCAAGGCAAACCGGAAGCATTGCGCCGTGCCAAGGCTATGTTGAGCAAGATGGACGAACTCGGTTTCGGTAACTGTACAAACACTCGTGCGTGCGAAGCTGAATGCCCGAAGAATGTTTCCATCAGCAACATTGCTCGCCTGAACCGCGACTTTATCATTGCGAAACTGAAAGACTAATCCGGTCTTTCTGCAAATAATATAGGATGCGCTTCGGATAAACCTTTTGAGCAAGCTCAGATTTATCACTCAGCTTTCACTATATTTGATTAATATCACAAGAGACTCCTCTGCCGGGAAACCGCCGGAGGAGTTTTTTTATGACATGCCGTTTACTTCAGATAAATTGCCGGCACGCAAGCTACGGGGAGAAGCCCCGAAATTCTTTTTGCAGAAATTGGAAAAATGAGGCAGCGATTCAAAGCCATATTTATAGCAAATCTCTGATATAGAAGCATCCGTATAACGAAGTTCATAAACCACGCTTTCCTTCCTCCGTTCCATCATCCACTCGTACACCGGTTGATGAAAAACAGAATTGAATATACGCCGGAAAGTAGCTACTGTATATCCTCCCAACTGGGCAAGTTCCTCTACCGTCTTGACTTTGGCATGATTCTGCAAGACAAAGTAGTGGAAGGAATTAGTATACTGGGCAAGAGGATGTATCAGCATGGAAAGCTCATAGTCGGAGTAGTAATTTCCAAGAATGAAAGCAAGTTCTTTCCGTTTGAAACAAAGCATTTCCCGGCAAATCTTCTCCTCGGACAAATAGGCCTTGGAACTTTCCAGAAAGAGCTGCAACTCGGGAGTAATGGTCAAAGGATAGAATATCAATGGAGGGGTAACCTCTTTCATAATATGGTTATACCGGTCCTCACAGAAGAATTCAGGCTTACTGAACCGGTAACAAACGCATTCCACATCCGTCATGGCAAGTATTTCGTACTTGGAACCAATAGCTTGAAGGATGAACTCACCTGCATGCAACACAGTTCCCGCATACTCCTTACTGTTGACAAGCACTTCTCCTTTCAGCAGGAAAATTATAATATTTTCCTCACACTTTCGCGCCGGCAGATGGAATCCTCTGGGGTGGGAAGCATATATTATTGCATTGTCCACAGCCTTGGGACATTGAGCGCATTGTTTTTTACCTCTGCAAGCAGAAGAGTTGGGCATCGGCAAGTAGATTTGTTTGTTTGTTGCAGTGACAAAAATAGATAAATAATACTCATAAAAGAAACATTCCCCGAAAACTTTCATAAAGAAGTTTCGGGGAATGAATAAAATAGAAGTAATTCAGTTTTTTATTGCGGACAGTGCCGTTTTATTTTTCCACGTTCGTATCATCAGCCGTACTCCATGGACCAACTTCAGGTACAAAGGTTACTTTTGCCGCCTTATTGGCCAGCGTCAGCGTATAACGTATCTTTTTGCCTTCACCCCAGGCTTGTGTATCATTCAAGTCAATGGCGGAAGTTACAGTATCAAGAAGAACGTCTTTCTCATAGATGTCATAGACAACATTGATTTTGGCATTCGTATCCAACGTCTGGGGCATCAACATCCAGGCTGTATTCACTTCCACACCCGTTGTATTCACTTCCAATGCACCATCGTCAATCGTATGTGCATAAGTGGCTGTTCCTTCCTGTGACTTCCATATTGAATCATCAAAACCATAAGTTCCTTTATTGTGCACACCGGATATTGTAAGTGTTTTCAGTTTATAAGTCAAAGCGTCGGCTGCCTTGACAGTGAAATTTATTTGGGTCAGTATATGGCCGAATTTCAAAGATACCCCACTGGCATTTGATGCCTTGGTTGCATCCGTCGCTTTCGCGGCTACCAAGTCCGTTTGGGCAGCTACATCCGCTACCGTATAAGTAATGGAAGGATATATAGCACCAGCAGCCGGTTGATTGTACGTCAAGGCTCCGGTACCCGGATTCCCGTAAGCAAAGAACTGCAAGTTATCCGTCATTGGCCAATAATATGTTCCCCCAGTCAAACTCCAGTCGGGAGCACTATAAGTTACCTTAACAGCTGCCATGAATTCCTTCATCGCATCAAAAGTCGCAACGGAGGCCATTGTTGTTGCTCCCGTATTATAAGCATACACAGTGAACCCTACCTTCTGCAATTCCGGCAAATCAGTCACTGTGGCTCTCGTAGTGTTACCCACTACTGTTCCCAATTTAATCTCCGCCTTTTGTCCGGCATTCTCTATCTCCTCACTTTCCGAGCAACTCATTACTGCTGCTGCAGCCAAAGCCAAAAATAAAACCTTCTTCATAATTGTCTGTTATTAAAGTTAATATATTTATTTGTCTGTTTGCTATCAATTCACCGGTAGCTCCACATCCGTCTCATCATCCCAATCATCCACATCGCCACCAATCCCTCCATCTCCTTCATCGGTTCCCGGTTCCAAATCATCCACCACAACCTTGTCCTCCGGTACGGGAACCTCGATATGGATTTCCGACCCAGGAACGCCCACATCAGGTTCTTCTTCGCCTCCTCCCGAGGGAGGAGCTGTTTCAATCACTTCCGTGATATCCACCTTCACCTCTTGAACCGTTTTATCTCGTTTCACAATCTTCAGTGTCAGCAACATAGGACTATCCGCACGGGTCTTGGTATCTTTCAGTAATACAAAACTGGAGAAATACCCCCATAAAAGCCCGTTTTCACGCTTTGTATCCACACATATAGGTACCTCGCTCAAATGGCAAGCACGGTTGCCTATAAAGTAACTTCCGTTCAAGCCGTCCACATGGCAGATGATGCTCGATATTCTATCCCATCCTTCCACCTTTATATCAAAGGAATAATGGTCCACTACCGCTTCCGGCTTCCAGTTCAACGGAAGCGCCACATCACTCTGCCTTATTTCCACCTCGTCCAAAGCCACCACATACAAAGGGTCGGGCGACCAAACCATATCTTCGTGTACATCCAGCCCCGTACAGTGTCCCGTAAAAGCCTCAATCGTCTCATAACTCTCGTCGCCCCGTATCTGTATACTCTCCGTATTGAAGTTATAGGCCACCACCGCATACTTCCCCGGCGGTACCTTCACCTCACCCCCTCCGGCAGGCAGATAACTTTCAACCTTTCTCCCCTGAGTATCTTTCGGATAGAAGATAATCCGCATGGTCTGCGGCAGCTTATCCGTCACCCCTTTCCAATCCAGTTTAATCTGTACTCCGCTAACGGGATAATCATCCAGCATATCGCGGAAGTCACAGCTTCCCAGCATTGGCAACAGTCCGAAGAACAGCCAGAGAATCATATGCCGTGCATCTTTCATACCACTCATCTCCCCGACGTTAGAAGCCATACCAAAGAAATTTTTGCTTTTGTCGGCCCGATAAAGTGATACTTTCCACTGCTGACCCAAACCAAGTCATTTCCATAAGAAGTATATTTCCTGTACTCCGTATCCAAGTATCCAATGCCCACACTGAATTCAATCGCCAGATGCCGAGCCAGTGGACGCACGTATCCATAAGTTATTCCTGCAGCTGCGTAATACTTCCCCCGGTATCCCTTCTCCTCTTTCAACTGAAAATCATAGGTACCTCCTTCGGCATATGCTCCCAGGAAGTGTCCGGACAATCTTCCGCGCGTATGGCGGTTTCCCAACCAGTAACGCGCCTCTGTCCCTCCCGAAAGGAGCTGATAGCAGAAATTACATCCGCTGTCAGACCACCAAGGGCATTTGTACTCAACATTCAAAGACCACCTCTTTCCCAATGGCAGCTCCACTTCTATGTTCGGAGCCAAGGCCAGGTCGTAAAGCAAATTATTTTTTAACGCCAGCACCGTTTTACAAGTATGGCTATGGGATTCTACCGACTTATTCTGCCCTATTACCTGCCCCGACATCATGCAAAAAAGGAGTAGCCAAAAGACATATATAAAAATGCGTTTTCCCATAATTTCGCGTTGTATACAAACAAAAGTAGAAGATAATTACCGAATAAAAATCACTTTCCATCACTCTTTTCAAAGGCTGAAAGGTTCTGTGAAACGATTGAAACAGATTTGCAACTTCTGCCTTATCCGGGACGCTGTGAATAGATTCTTCTCTCTCAAAAAGTCAATCCGTGTGCGAAAACAGTAAAATTCAGTGAAAGAAATACAAAAGAAGTAGCAGGAACATTCTGAAATTTGGAAGATAACAACGGGAACCTTACATTTGTA
>ULZG01050692.1_pt1 | contig 10082 bp, 6 predicted proteins | sample 1962881 | NCBI WGS metagenome assembly ULZG01 (sample SAMEA4835883, study PRJEB28245) | human gut metagenome | biome: gut microbiome; material: fecal sample | place: Denmark | collected 2008 | reverse complement strand
TTAAAGTCAAAATAAAAATGGTATGTTTTTCAGTGCCCTCCGATGTCGGATGGGGGTTTCTGCTTTAAAAAGGATAAAAGTCCCCTCTTTCGGTAAATCTAGAGGATCTATTTTCGACATTGGTATTTTAAAATTTTTTTCATTTCCTTTTAAATCCATTGTAACGATAATTGCCTCCCTTGAAATTAGAAAAGCAGAAGCAATATCTATTTCTTTATTTAATAATAATTTTAATATATCCATATTACATTTTGTAATAATCCACTTTTGTTCGTAGCGAATTTCTGAGCACAAACAGAGATATAAATTTTTATTTTTATCTATGCATAAGAATAAAATAGGCTCGTATTCAAATTCATAAAAAACATATTCTAAATATAATTTTCCAACTTGATCGATATTTTCAAAATATACATTATTCATTATTTTTTACCTCCCCAAAATACTTTTGTGGATCTGATTCTTCATATATCCACCAATCTACATGTGTTCCTTCTACATTTTCTCTTTCTGATCAGGTTGTTTTTAACTTTTTACATACTAAATATGATAGATTTTTTTCTTTTTCATTTTTCATATATAAGATTTTAAAATAAAAAAGGACCCCATCAAGGAGTCCATAGTTGTTATTATTTGAGATTTAATTCCTCATATATTTTACCAGATATGAGAGAGTTATACAATTTTAATATATTACTTTATGATATTATTCACTCCAAGAAATTTCTGCCTCATTTTCGCTCATATCTAAGAATGGAATATTAAAAGAAGGATATTTTGTCATTCCAGTAACATTTGCAACTATTGGTCTCATGTATCCTAATAATAATGAAGACGCATTTGTTTTTAAAAGTTCCTCAACAAAATGATCATCAATATCTTTTTCCCATTGAAAGACAGATTCCATTTCTAGAACACAATAAAAAGGAAATTTATCATTATCTTCTCCTATATTCAATCTGAAATTTACTATAGCAGAATTATTATTTATTCTTCTTTTAATTTTAGTATTTCCTATTAATTTCATACCATCATATTTCTCTGTATTAAAATTTAAATTTTCATAAAAAATTATTTTTTTTAGTTCGGGATTTTCAAATTGAATTTTGCTATTTTTTAACATTATTTGCGATATCTCCTTCGAATTAAATTTTAAGCAGCATAATTAAATGTTGCATTTAAATAAGTTTTATTTTTATTTTTATAAAATTTATCAGATGAGTCATGCAATTGCATCTCAACATTTATTTGTTCTGTTTGCTCATCGTATATATCTTCTTCATCATTAGGTAATAAAATTTCAAATTCGTCATTAGATGAATCATGATTCATTTTATTTAGTTCAAGTTCAATTTTTTTTTCAATTTCTTTACTTCTTTTTCTATCTTCATCAGTTATGTTATTTAAAGAATCTATACATGATTGTAAAAAAGCTAAACTTTCTTTTTTATTCATAATTTTTCTCCTTTATTAAACTTTTTCTCTTGTTGCTATTGCATCAACATTTTTTACATTATATATACATTTAATAGCTGTAGTTGGTTCAGCTCTCCTTGAATCTAAATCATATTTATAAAAACTATTCTGTGGTGTTTTTTTATATTTTCCAATTACTTTTATAACCTGATAAACATCTTTAAACATATCATAATAATCATATAAATAATTTAATTTAGCCCCCAATGTAATTTTATCTTTAGGTATTTTAATTTCATTTTCTTTATATACTTTATTCCATAATTGTTCCATTTTATTACAGACATCCAAATCGGTTAAATCTAATAAAAAATCAGTATATACATTAGATTGCACTATTAATAATTCATCATGCTTTTGTTGTTTTTTTCTATACCAGAATTTGGCATTTGATAAATTATCCCAAAAATACATTCCATTTCCCAGCCATATACCATCTTCTTTACTTTCGATCATAAACTTCTTTTTATCAAGAAATTTTTGGCAACGAGTTTTATCATTACAATGATATAATATAGAATTCGGCCTCACAGTATGTCTCCTTTTTTCATTGTATCCCTATGTATTATTTTTAGTATTATATCTCCCATTTGTTTTACCTATACTCTCCCTCATTTTCTTTATTTATATTTTCATACTATCACAACTGACACTACTTTGCTAGTAAAATGGTAGTTTTAGCACCTATTTTGATAAGTTTTCTACCATAAATATGAGATTTTTAAGAAAAAATCTTTCTCACATATAAAATTTCCGTACAAAAAAAAAGAGAAGCAATCATAAAAGACTACTTCTCTTTTGTGTTTCGGGTCTTAGTTACGTACCAAAGTTCTGTCTACTTCATTTGCGTCTTTGGTATAATCTTTTAATTCCTGAGTCATAGTACTATGTTTTGTACCATATCCTTCTGGATGAATGTATTTTCTAAATGTGCCACTCTTTACAGCATATTTATAAGCATCCTGTCCTACACTCCAATCTTTAAAAATACCGCTGTTATTTTTAAAGTTGTTTGTACGTAAGTTGACACTTTCATCCTGCCCCTGTGTCTGATTTGCTACAGAACCTGTGACAGTGACACCTTTGATCGCTGGTTGGTTTCCATCATACTTCACTGTGTAAAGCTGAATCCATTTTGCATATAAAGTAACTGTCTGACCATTTTGATCATGATAATATGCATCACCAGGATTATAAAATGTTCCGGATCCGTCTTTTCCAGTTGTCCAACCTAAGAACTTATATTCATTTCTTGTAGGAACTTTCGTAGCTACATTCATATTCTGTTCATAAGTCTTCTTCTGGTCATTTGGAACACTGCTCTGGTCTCCACCATTTGCATCATAATGTACAGTATGCTTCCATGGTTCCCATTGAGCTTTTAAGACATATGTTCCACCATTTTGATCTCTTTCATAAGCAGTTCCAGGACTTACTACAGCAATCGCTGTTCCATATTCAAGAAGCCATCCAACAAAGTTATAGCCTTCTCTTTTTGGAATTTTAGTACTTAGATTTAATTTTTCATCAAATGTCTTTGTTTGATCTTCCGGCATATTTGTTACCGTTTGACTAGATGAATTAGCAGGTACGTTCTTATCATAATGAACCGTATGTTTCCATGGCGTCCATTGAGCCTTTAAGATGATCGTTGAACCATCTTTATCATCCACATCATAAGATAATGTAGCTCCTGGCTGATAATCAACTGCTTTTCCATTGATCTGAGCCTGCCATCCATTGAAGATGTAACCATTTCTGCTTGGTTTATTACTACTTAAAGTAAGAACAACTTCTTCTGTCTTTGTCTGATCTGTTGGCATATTGCTGACAGTCTGACTAGAAGAATCAGCAGATACATTCTTATCATACTGGACTTTGTATTTCCATGGTGTCCACACTGCATATAATGTTACAGTTCCATCATTTTGATCATGATTATATTTATTTCCTGGTTGATATTCAGCTTTACCATTTGCTGTTGTACTCCATCCTTTGAATGTGTAACCAGTTCTTTTAGGAACCATAGGTTGTATACTTAATGCTGTATCAAAAACCTTTACCTGATCTCCTGGCATATTTGTTACATTCGTTTTCTTAGAACTAGCAGGAACATTCTCATCATAATGAATGGTATGTTTCCATGCCGTCCATTTTGCTTTCAATGTGATCACAGATCCTTTTACATCAGGATCATAAGATAATGTAGCTCCCGGCTGATAATCAACTGCTTTTCCATTGATCTGAGTCTGCCATCCATTGAAGATGTAACCATTTCTGCTTGGCTTATTACTACTTAAAGTCAGATTAACTTCTTCTGTTTTTGTTTGATCTGCTGGCATATTGCTGACAGTCTGACTAGAAGAATTAGCAGGTACATTCTTATCATATCTCACAGTGTATTTCCATGGTGTCCATACTGCATATAAAGTAACAGTTCCACCATCACTGTCTCTATTGTAAGAATATTGACTACCTGGCTGATAAGCAGTTCCTGTTCCATCCTTATTTGTTGTCCATTTTACAAATGTATAACCGATTCTGGTTGGCACATTAGACTGCAGAGTCAGATTCTGATCATAGATCTTTGTCTGATTTCCTGGCATGTTTTTTACATCTGTCTTCTTAGAGTTTGCTGGAACATTTTTGTCATATGTGACAGTGTGTTTCCAAGCGGTCCATTTTGCATATAAAGTAACAGTTCCACCATTCTGATCATTTTTATATTCAGCACCCGGCTGATATACAACATTTCCATTTGCTGATGTACTCCATCCAGCAAAATTATAACCTTTTCTGGTTGGTTTATTGCTGCTGATCATCAGTTTTTCATCAAATGTCTTTGTCTGATCACCTGGCATGTTGCTAACAGTTGTTGTACCTGTTGGAGCATTTGTTGGAATATTACTGTTATAATGAACCGTATGTTTCCAAGGTGTCCACACTGCATATAATGTGATACTTGCTCCATTGGAATCAAGATCTTTTGTGAACCTAGATCCTTGTTTATATTCCACAGAACCATTTGCTGATGTACTCCATCCAGCGAATATATAACCATTTCTCTTAGGAGTCATACTACTTAAAGTAACATCGATCTCCTGTGTCTTTGTTTGAGCATTTGGCATATCTGTTACCGTCTTACTAGAAGACGTAGATTTTACATTCTGATCATACTTGATATTGTATGTCCAAGGAGTCCATTTTGCATATAGATTTACGGTTCCACCATTCTGATCTGCTGCATAATTGCTTCCAGGATTATACTTTGTTCCAGTACCATTTGACTGAGTATACCATCCTGCGAAAGTATAACCTTTTCTGGTTGGAACAAGATTACTGATCGCCATAAACTGTCCAAATGTTTTTGTCTGATCGACTGGCATATTGGATACTGTCTGACTAGTAGAACTTGTTGGAACATTTTTATTATAATGAAGAACATGTTTCCATGGTGTCCATTGAGCATATAATGTTACCGTTCCACCATTCTGATCATTCTTATAAATAGCACCAGCTGCATAAGCAGTTCCTTTTCCATTTGCCTGAGTATTCCATCCTAAGAATGTATAACCATTTCTAGTAGGAACACCAGAGCTTAATTTGATATCAACATTAGCTGTTTTGCTCTGAGATGCAGGGATTCCTTTTACAGAAGTATCATTTTTTGCATTTGCATCATATCTTACTGTGTGTTTCCAAGGAGTCCATTGTGCATTTAAAGTAAAGTTACCCATCTGCATAATTCCTTTAAACCCACTTGCAGATTGTGTCACACTAGTAGGAGCATTACCATCATTATTATCCATTGTTAATTTATAACCGGTAAAATTATGTTTACTTCTTGTAGGTGCTCCAATACTGATCTCTTCTCCTGGATACTTGCTAATTGTAAAATCATTCGTGCTTCCATTATAGGAACCACCATTTAATTTCACAGTTGCTGTATATTTTGCTTTTTCCCATTTAGCATACAAAGTAACATTTCCACCATCCTGATTCACATCATAAAGATCACCAGGCTGATATACAACATTTCCATTTGCTGATGTACTCCATCCTAAGAATTTACATCCTTTTTTGACTGGAGTTGCAGAGTTGATATAGACATTACTGTCTGTGTATTTTTCTCTGGTTGGGAAATAAACTTGTGAATTATTAACTAATTTAAACTTCTGAGAAGCTGTTCCATTTGGAGTATACTGTTGAAGTTTTACATTATCATTATCTTCTCCATTTGGAATATCCAATGCTTTATCAGTATATTTATTGCAGATTGTCACATATCCATCTCCGGCATCTTTAAAATACCAAAGAAAATCGGATTGGTTTTTATTTGCAGCATTTAACTGTGTCCACATTTCAACGGTTTGTCCACTTAAATCACCAGGACCATCTCCTGAAAGATTCAGTGCTTTTCCATTATATTTGTTGATAATGTAATAGTATGGTGTATTTTTGTAACGTTCAAACGTCCAGATACATTGTTTTGCATTTGCTCCATATCCTTGGAAGGTACATACTTTTGCTCCATTTTCTGCAGAACAATCATAATCATGAAGATAACGAGATGAATTTAATCCAGACTGAATAAAATATTCTCCGTTATCAACAATTTTATAGTTATTCGGATTATCAGTTGATTTTACGCTATCTAAAGATCCACCCTGTGTATCATAAGATAATGTAGAGTGTAATGGGATCCAACGAGCTGTTAATTTAATATCACTGTCTCCCATAGCGATCTTAGTCATCGAAACATCATTTCCTGTGTTTTCATCTGTGATTTTCAGTCCTTGTAGCCAAAAGCTTATATTTCCTGTCAATCCTTTCAGATTACTTGTCCAGATTTCAAACCTGGCATCATTTGTAGTGGTATCAAAAGTACGTTCCATACTAAATTTTACCCATTTACCAGTCCATCCTTCTGATATTCCCCACATACAATGTTTCCAGTCATTGGAAGAATCTCCATGATAGAAATTTAAAGCGAAACTTCCGCCGCTTGGTCTTTCACTAATCCAGACTTCTCCACTGATCTTATATGTGTGTCCTGCTTGTGCAGTATATGTTGGGAACGAAATGCAGTTATAATTATCGGTAGCAGAGTCTATTCCCCGCCATACATGATTCGTTCGATAATAGCCACCATCTGGGGCTTCATTTAAACTCACATTCCCATCAAAACTTCTGGAATACGTTCCTACATTTTCTCCATGACTTGTCGTCCAACCATTATTAGATGCAAAATATTGATAGTCTCCATGAGAAGTATCATAACCACCAAATTTATATCCTGGTCTTGTTGGGGAATCTACAGTAATCGTTGCTCCAGGGGATAAATTATTTACTGTTGTAACGCCACTGCTTCCTTTATATGTTCCACCATTTGGGTCAATGGATATTGTAGAACCAGAACTAACCCATTGTGCATAGAAATTTTCATCTGCTCCGCAGATTGTCTTATCCCATGGAGATTGTCCTTCATGATTTTTCCATCCAGTAAATCGATAGCCATCTCTTGAAGGGTCACTCGGAATTCCTCCCGTATTCGCTGTATTTCCATCTGAAACAATTTTTGTATCTATTGGATTTGGATTTGCTTTATCGTAATATCGTACTGTATAATCAGGTCTACTATAAGTTATAGTAGCAGAAGTTCCACAGTAACGATGTTTGTTTATTGTTCTTAGTCCAAGTTGTGCTGTATTGATTTGTAAATTGACATCTTTTTGATCTGTGTCCGCATGTTCAAGATTCCATGGGATAGATCCTCCAGCATTGTCAAACTGACTATATTTGTTAAAATTTAATCTACCTGCATCTGCAGCATCATATGATATATTTGAAACTTTGTGATGTGCATGTTGTGTATATTGTAAATAAATATTAATAATAAATTTACTATATTCTCCATTAGCATCTTTGCTTCCAGCGTCTAAATCTGTAGACACTGTAGGACTTCTAAGGCTAAGATTATGATAATTTTTTTCACTAATTATATCTAATTTACAATTCCACCATGTTGTGTTTGCTTGCATATAATTCCAAGAAACATTATTATTTCTTGATACAGTTAATTTACCTGTTGTAGTAAGCCCAGTATCAGAGTCTTTTATGTATACAAATACACACCCATCACGAAATGCTGTGTTGCTGGAATATTTTTGATTTGAATATTTCCTTAACGGACTTCCTTCAGTAATACTAAAATCTTCAGCCTTTTTTTTGATTGCTTCAGAAGCAGTTTCTTTTTCAGATTTTGCTTCTTCTTTTAATCCAAATACTGTTCTAATGTTATTTCTATTTCTGTCAGTTTTGTTGGAAAAAATATATTTATGCATTTCTTCTATATATTTTTTGCAAATATCTTGTTTTCCTTTTGAGGTTGTCTCAATAATATGCGTAAGATATTCATCTAAATCTTTTTGATATAGATTTTCATCACCAACATAATAAATATTAATATCAAGTAACAATTGTTTCTCGATCTTTTCGATTTCTTCATCTTTCAGATCTACATTACATTCATCTAAGAACTGAAAATATTGAGATAATTCAGAATAAAAGTCTTCTGATGTGATATTATAATCTGCATATAAATATACTGATTTATACATTAAAAGTTCTGCAATCTCATATTTTTCTTCGGTTGTGCCACTCATTAGAAATTTGATTTCATCAAGTGTTAATTTCGAATAAAATGTAAAATCATCAATCTCAAAAATTCTCTGTAGAATATCCTGATAAGAATATTTTTTATTTTGAATCATTTCCTTTAGATCTTCCTGTGCTTTTTTACTGGAAAGCTTTCTTCCTGGTTCCTTTTTGTTATCAGGCTTTTCAATCTTAACTTCCGGTTGCACATCAGAGCTGCCATTTGTCGTAACCTTGATACCGTCAGTCTCTGTTGTATTACTGCCTTCCGCCTCGTTTTTTTTGTCATTTTCTCGCAACGTCAGAGTCGAAGATTCTGTACTACTAAATTCTTCTTCCTTTTTCCGCTTTGCAGCTGCTGTTGTTACTTCTTCAGCATAAACTGGCACTGCATAAGAAAATCCGGAAGAAGCAGTCATAAAGAGTGCCAGAACACCAGTCGTAACGCGTTTAAAATACGTTGATTGTATCTTATCAAACATCGCGATCACTTCTCCTTTCTTTATTCAGTTTTCAAAGTTCGCGGACTGGATCACGCTGCAGATCGGACTCAGCGGCTCCGCAACAACGCAATCTTTATCATCCAATATAAATATGAGAGATTTGAAAAAAAATAATTGCATGAAAACACAATTTCTTCAAATTTCTCTCGATTTAAGTATGAGTTTTTTTAGAGAAAATAATTTTCACATATAAAAAAACAGCAGCCATATTTCAGACTGCCATCCATCGCTATCTCCTTATAAAATGTTTGATCTTTTGAATGATCTTTTTGACTTTCTTTTTCATCTTTTTCTTAGAAATCCCAACAGAAAAAATAGTAACAGAAAGAAGCTCTACGAAACTATCAATAACTTGATTTCCAATTTTCTTCACAAGATCTCTGAAAAACTTCCAAAGATTGCAAAATCCGTCCCAAGCAGTATCCTCAAACCATTCAAAGATCGATCTTTTCTTCGCATATTCTTTTGGATCTTGTGTCACTTCTTTTACATTTTCTTTGTTAGCTTCGATATGATCCGCCATTTTTTCTTCGTAAGATACCTCGCCTGAATGTATCTGATAAGTCAATGGATTATTTCCCATGGAAATATAAGAATCCATCTGAGTATAAGATCCAGAGCAAAAGCAAGCGATGAGCAAAATAAATGAAGTCTGAAAGTATGTTTTCATTCGTGTAAAATAATTTCTATTTCTCATAGTTATTTCTCCTTTTTAAATTCAAAATTTTCTCCTGACAACGATATATGTTTCTCTTCTCGTCATTTAGATTTGTTATAAATATGAGAGATGAGAAAAAATATAATTTGATTTTCTACACACAAAAACTATTAAGTATCAATCACACTTCAATTATTTCAGCTCCATATTTTTCCAGAAATCTATCATATTTATAATGAAAGGAAAAACAAAACGTCTTTTTGGTTGAGCGGATGCGTGTTTCCTCTCATTTTCTCGTAGAAAATGCTCTAAGCGTCAAAAAATGTTTACCGTATAGTATTGTCCAAGAAAATCAACCAAATTTTATGAATCGATATAAAGATCTTAAAAATCTTCGTATCGGTTCATTTTTTATATATAAAAAATATCTTGTGCCAAAAATCTCATATTTAATATAGGAAGAAAAAAAAATAAAAAAATCCGAACACTCTACAAAAAGAGAATATCCGGATACTATGTTTACTTTTTTCTTTCCTTAACAACTACTCCTTCTCAGGATGAGTGTTAATATACACATTGCAATCTTTTAATGTAATGTGCAGTACCATTTTATCTGATGAATCTTTTCGTGTATGCTCATCAGAATTATTATCATTAGGAGCCGATGTGTTGTGGACATTGGCTCTTTCTTTGATATTTTTCTTAACTTTCTTGTCATCTTCTGTATTTTCAGCTACTTTTGTCACAATCTGACTGAACCCACGGGCAAGCCCATGGGGTTCTACTGA
>ULZG01042072.1_pt1 | contig 10166 bp, 10 predicted proteins | sample 1962881 | NCBI WGS metagenome assembly ULZG01 (sample SAMEA4835883, study PRJEB28245) | human gut metagenome | biome: gut microbiome; material: fecal sample | place: Denmark | collected 2008 | reverse complement strand
TGAAAAAGACAGAACTTATATTATGGCATTTTATATCCGAGGATTGATGGCAATCATTACGGAGTGGTTAAAGACAGATTGTAAGGATTCTATTGAATATATTATTACTGTGATACAAAAATGTGTCATGCGTCATCAGGAGGAAAAATGAAAGCAGGAATATATTTAGGAAAAGAACAGATTGAACTTCGGGAACTGCCTATTCCTGAAGTAGGTGATGAAGACGTTCTGGTAGAAAATATTTATTCCAGTATCTGTGGTACCGATGTGTCAGTTTACTTTCATGGTCCGGGTACAGGGCATAAAGTTACTGTGGGTGGAGAATTTGGACATGAGACGGTATCACGCATTGTTAAGGTTGGAAAAAATGTTACGGACTTTACGGTAGGTGAAAGGGTATATCCTTATCCACGTTTCGCCACAGGTGATACGAAACGGGCAGGCACGATTGGTGGTTTTTCGGAATATATTCTTATCCCTAATGCAAAAAGAAATCATTCGCTTTACAGTGTGGATGAACGCATCTCAGATCGTCTGGCAAGTCTGATTGAACCGTTTACAGTTGGCTGCCGTGCTGCCAGAAGAGGAATGATTCCAGATGGAAAAAATAAATATATTTCAGGACAAAATGCTGTTATATTTGGCAGTGGAACGATTGGTATTGCTGCCGCAGTTGCCTTTCAGTATTTTGGTATGAAAAAAGTTATGGTCTGTGATTATTCGGATTTTCGATTAAATCTTGCAAAAGAACTGGGGGTTGCTATTTGCAATCCACAAAAAGAAGATTTTGCTGTAAAATCAAAAGAATACTTTGGAACTGCACCATCCTTGAATGGACAAACTGCCAATATTGATTGTTGGCTGGATGCTGCCGGGGCAGAAAATATTTTGGATGATTTCATGCAGCTTGGGAAAATTGAGAGTCGATTTGTATCTGTGGCGGTAAACAACAAGCCACGAAATATCGACCTGTTGTATATGACCTATGCTCAGCAGAGTATCATTGGTTCCGGTGGATATATGCCGGAAGATGTGAGGGATGTTCAGAATATTATGACTTGTGGAAAATGGAATTTAGAGAATATTATTACACATGAATTTCCATTGCCGGAACTTGCACAGGCTATCAGGACTGCGAGTGACGTTGTTCGTGCTGGAAATGTGGTTATACGGATGGCTGATGCGAAAGAATATTAAAATTTCCAGATTCCAGTTTACCCGATGCATGTAAATAATCAAATAAAATGATTGACACCATATACGATACCACATATAATAAAAATAGGAGGTATACAAATGTCAAAATGGGATAAACTGATAACACGTATATGCAATTTATCGAAAGACCTCCGGTTTGATGAGTTGCGAAAGGTATTGGAAAGTTACGGATATGAAATGAATGCACCGAGAAGCGGAAGTAGTCATTATACGTTCAGAAAACAGGGTTGTATGCCGATCACAATACCGAAGCACGAGCCGATCAAGAAAGTATATGTGGAAATGGTAAGGCAGATTGTAGAAAGCGAGGCGAAGAATGATGAAGACGCTGAATGATTACATGGCAATGTCCTATCGCATGGAAATTGTAGAAGATAAAGATGAAGGCGGATTTGTGGTTTCTTATCCGGATTTGTCTGGCTGTATTACCTGTGGAGAGACTGTGGAAAGTGCAGTAGCGAATGCATTGGATGCGAAAAAGGCATGGCTTGAAGCAGCATTGGAAGATGGTGTGGAAATTCATGAGCCGGACAGTCTGGAGGATTATTCCGGGCAGTTCAAATTGAGGATTCCACGAAGCCTGCACCGATCATTGGCAGAACATTCGCAGAGAGAGGGAATCAGCATGAACCAGTATTGCGTATATCTTCTTTCTAAAAATGATGCGGTGTACTCGAAATAACGGTTGCACAGTAGCTTTAGTGCAGTTATAATGAAGTGGCAACATATTGGCAACAGAGAATCAGTGAGCCAGAATAATATATGTAACAGAGATAAAATATCGGCTGAAAAGTCATAAAACTTAAATAAATATGTTTAAGAATAACAATGACGAAGCCGAGTTTGAATAAAAGGGAACGCCGTAAAAACCTAGTATTTATGCGGGTTTGCGGCGTTCGGAGAAGTCTTTTGATAACAATTTGATAACAGCCATACAAGTGCCATTATTCTTGTAATCCGGTGGTTTATGGGTTACGGAATGATAAAAGGCGGCTTGCATGGCGGAAGAAATCCATATTACAAAGCCCTTAGCTGTGGGTAATGATTCCATAGCTAAGGGCTTTTTGTCGTTCTTATTCATCTTTTTTGAGCTTGTCCTGAAATGCCTCCACCAGCGTATCGCTTAACTCCTGTGAAGGGACTTTCGCCCAAAGCTGCGTGGTATCGTATTTCGGATAGTAGTAACGCCAGCGGTCATAATCCGCTGCACAACCAGCTTTCAGCCATATTCAACCATGCTGTGCGCTATTATGAGCTGCGTTCTAATCCGGCCGCAAAGGTGAGAAATATGGGCAGTGAGGAACACAGGGAAATGCTGTTCTGGACGAAAGAGGAGTACAAGAAGTTTTCCTTTGAGATGATGGACAAAGATGTGATTACCACGCCGAAAACAAAGAAAAGCAACCGCACTATCAAAATGCCGCATTTTCTCTGTGAGGAGATGCAGGAATATCTCGGTATGCTCTACGGCCTCAAAAAGAAAGACCGTATCTTTACAGTAACGAAAAGCTACCTTCATCACGAGATGGACAGAGGTGCGAAAGTCGCAGGCGTGAAGCGTATCCGTATTCACGACCTTCGTCACCCGTATGTCAAGCCCACGACAAAAAAATTTATAACTTTTTTTGAAGTTTTTCGGGCAGCTTCATAGCTGCCCATAGCTGTTTCAAATGGGTGTTCACGGTTATACCTCCTTTTCAGATTCCTTTGTTTCTAAGAAATCCTGTGTTGCATATTCAATCTCAATCCGATCTCCTGGAAAGACGTAAATTTTGTTGATAAGCCGGTCAATCAGAGCTTTTGTCAGCGTGTTGGCATTTCCGACTTCCTGCACAATTTCCTGTTGTTTCAGCTTAATCTCATAATCACTTTTTATCTGCTTTGTCTGTGCAGTAATGACAGCATGAACATTTTTGGCTTGTACCAGCTCCGTGTCATAAACCGCTTTTCGTGTTCGATAGGTTTCCAAATCAATCTCTCCGAGTGCATACTGCTCATAAAGATGCCGCTTGCTGTCTTGAATAGAACGGAGTTTTTCTTCATGTTCGGCCTGCTGGACTGTCTGCAAATCCAATTTATCCTTATTGCTATCAATTCCCAATGCCGGACACATTTGAGCCCGAATTGTTTCAAATACAACCTGCTCCAGATCTGCCATCTTTATGCGCACACCATGACAAGGAAGCGTTTCAGCCACCTCGGAATGACGGCAATAAAACCACGCACCATTTCGTAGAGACATTGCATGATCGCAGCATCCACAGAATACCTTACCACGGAGCAGATAATCACGCGGCTTTTTATTTAACAGAGAGAAACGCTTAATAGAAGCATTGGCTTTCTCAAATAGATCCACACTTACAATAGCCGGATGATGGTTCGGTATTTTGAACCACTCACTTTCATCCTTTAACTGTGTATGTCGGCTGCCAATCTCTTTTACCTTTCTCTTGCCAATTACATAGGTACCGATATATCTTTGATCTTCTAAAATACGCAGGACCGTTGATGTACTCCAAACGCCGTTTGTTCGGGAAACATTGTAATAGTCCTTGCCTTTAAGTTTGCGATATTCCCCAGGGGTGGGGATATTCATGGCATACAGTTTTCTTGTGATCTCGGCTGCGGTGTTGCCTTCAGACGCCCATTGAAATATCATCTGCACATTCGGGGCAACATCCTCGTCCGGTTCCATACGTCCGTCTGCACTCTTGCGATAGCCGTAAGGACAGATGACACTCTGATATTCCCCACGACGCATCTTTGCGTATTTTGCACTTTTGGTTTTCATGGACATATCCCGGCTATAACACTCGCTAATAAGATACTTGAAAGCAATATCAATCCCTCCAGTATCACCTTTGAAATTAGCTGTGTCAAAATCATCACTGACGGAAATAAAACGGGTGTGGTAAAGAGGAAATACCCGCTCAATAAAATAGCCGGTTTCAATGCTGTTGCGTCCAAATCGGGAAAGGTCTTTTACAATAATACAGTTGATCTTTCCGGCCTGAACCATTGTTAAAAGTTCCTGCACCGCCGGACGCTCAAAGTTTGTCCCTGTATGACCATTGTCAATAAATTCCAAAATCTCACTGTTATCCCATTCCGACAGAGACATAGCTTTTTCACGAAGAATCAGTTTTTGATTTGGTATGCTCAAACTTTCGGTTTTGAAATCTTCCACAGAAAGACGGATATAAAGGGCAATCACATAGTTGTGCACGGTTCCACCGCCTTTCCCTGAAATTCATTTTTGAAACGGAAGGTTACATGAATATTCCGCTCGTGGTCTATCTCAATTCGTTCAATGAGCCGTTCAATCAGTTCCGCAGTCAGCACATGATCCTGTGCCAGTGTTTTTGCATCCTTTTCCATTGCACGGTATCTGGCAAGCTGGTTGTCCAGGGAGTCCATAGATTTTTCAAATACTTCAATCTCACCAGACAGAGCATTGATAGCATGTTCATAATCCGCTTTCAATTCAAAGTATTCGTCATTTGTCAAAATACCCTGTACAAAATTTTCATATAGGCCACGGATCAGCCGGCGTGTTTTTTCAATTTCCTGCCGTTTGGCCGACATCTGAATTTTCAGCTTATCTTTTTCCTGTTTTTGTCTTGCCTCCAACTGAAAGAGTGGCAGCGACATTCCCAGCGCAACTGTCAGCTCTTTTTCAAGAATAGCCGTAACAGTAGAAATCAGTTCTTTCTCCTGTATCATCGCACCTTTGCAGCTATCTTTTTCTACCCGGCTGTTTGTAAGGCAGTGGAACCAGTAAGTGTCGGGTCCTTTCCGGCGCTCGGCGCGTTGCCTGTGAAGGCTTCTGCCACAATCAGCACAGAACACTTTACCTTTGAAAATGTTTGGTGTGTAGGGACGTTTTGGAGTTGCTTTGCTTTCTTCACAGATCTGTTTTCTGTATTCCTGAACTGCATTAAACAACTCATGGCTGATGATCGGTTCATGGGTGCATTTTGCAATAATCAGATTATCTTCTCCAGCCTTGACCTGCTGATGATCTACAATCTTTGTTTTTCCTTGCACCAGATCGCCTGTATAGACTTCGCTTTCTAAAATTTTCATCACTGTACGGGTCTGCCATTTGCCGCTTCCAATCAGACCCGGACTGGTAATCTCGCCAGTGGCCTTTTTATAATGGCTCGGTGCCGGAATCCCCATCTCATTTAGATTGCGGACAATCCGGTTCAGTGCCACATGCTCATGTGACCATTCAAAAATCTGTTTTACCACAGGGGCAGTATTTTCATCAATCAGAAGTTTATGGCAATTATCAGGATCTTTCCTGTAACCGTAAGGTGCCCGTGCACCAATATAGTCGCCGTCTTTCATAGCCTGCCGCGCTTGTGCTTTGATTTTTCGTCCAATGTCCAGAGCATAGGCTTCATTGATCATATTTTTCAAAGGCAGCATGATACCGCCATGAAGATTTCCGGAATCCGCTGTATCAAACTGATCCGTAACAGCAATGAAACGAACATTATGAGCATGGAAATACTGTTCGATATAATAACCTGTGTCAATAGAATTTCGCCCTAATCGGGAAAGATCCTTAACAATCACACAGTTAATGTGGCCTGCTTCAATATCAGATAGCATTTGCTGAAATCCAGGGCGGTGAAAATTTGTCCCTGTCGCTCCGTTGTCGATATAGGTATCATACACAACGAAGTCCGGTTTATCTGAAAGAAAGTCATTCAGTACCAGCTTTTGATTTTCTACTGAGCAGCCCCGCTTTTTGTTATCCTCCACAGAAAGACGGATATACAGAGCTACATGTACATATAAAGATGGTGCCGGCATAGGTGCCGCCGTCTGTTTTCTGCTTTTTCTTGCCATTTAGCCCACCATCCTTTCTTCATTTTTTGTAGCAATCTGTTCCGCCAAAGAGATTGCTTTCTGATATTCATCCTGGTAATTAAATTCAATATGCAGTTCATCTTTACCCATTACCCGTATGCTTCGGATAAGCTGCATGACTGCCCGGCGGTCAATATCCTCCATAGTAGAAAATCTCATAAAATGGTTGATCCAACGATTTCGTTCGCTTCGGTTTTCCAATACATCTGTAAGTTTATCGTTCCATTCAGCGATTGCCTTTTGGAACAGTTCAATATCTGCATTGTATTTTCGCTTATAAGAGAGAAATTCTTCCTTTGTCAGAATTCCACTCACCAGATTTTCATAGAGTTTTGCCTTAAAGCCCTCGGTCTGTGCTACACGCTTTTCATTTACTCTGATCTGTGCGGCATATTCCTGTGCCAATTCCCGGTTGATCCGTTCCTGACTGATACTGGACAGCAGGGCATCCAGAGAAGCAACATTTTCAATATGTCCTTTCAAACTGTCCTGCACACATTCAATCAGATCCGACTCTTTCAGCATGACCGACGATGTGCAGCCATTCTTTTTGCCGGTCGGGCAGTAATAATAGTGATACTCTTTATCTTTATAGCGGTTCGTCTTGCGGGTCATACGGCAGCCACAGCAGCCGCAGATCAAAATACCGGAAAAAAGGTAAACCTTATCCGATTTGGGAGAAGTCCTTGTGTCAATCCTGCGGAGCCGTTGCACCAGATCAAAATCGTGCTTTTGTATGATCGCTTCATGGGTTCCCTCCACACGAATCCATTCCGAAGAAGGTTTGTCCTCACGCTCTTTTAATTTGAAATGGGGCGTTGTCTGCTTGCCCTGGACCAGTGTTCCGGTGTAAGTTTCATCCTGTAAAATGCGGATGATTGTAGTTGCAGACCATTTGCAATCCTTTCGGTCTGTATAGCCACCTTTTGCATGAGGCATTCCGTGATTGCGCTTATACGCCAAAGGTGAAAGAATTCCTAATCGGTTCAGTTCATCCGCTATATGGGAAGCGCTGAATCCTTCCAGCCGTTTTCTGAAAATATCCCGCACAACATTGGCAGCATATTCGTCTACTTCCAGGCTCTTGTGTTTATCGCCGACTTTCACATAACCATAGATGGTAAAAGCACCTACAAAATCCCCGCTGCGCCGTTTTACTTCCAGGGCGCTCCGTGTCTTAACAGAAATATCCCGACAGTAAGCCTCATTCATAATGTTTTTGACAGAAACCGTGAGATCATCGGCAGCGTCATTTTCTGTGTCCACATTATCGTTAATTGCGATAAAACGCACTCCATAGGCTGGAAATACCCTGCGCATATAACGGCCTGTTTCTATGTACTCACGACCTAAGCGGGAGAGGTCTTTGACAATCACGCAGTTAGCTTCGCCTTGTTCGATCATCCGCATCATTTCCTGAAATGCCGGGCGATCAAACAAAACACCACTATAACCATCGTCAATTTTTTCTGCCACAACCTCAATTTCCGGGTGTCGGGCTATGTAGTCATCGATCAGGCGCCGCTGGTTAGCAACGCTGTCACTTTCTACTGTTTTATCATCCGTATAAGAAAGACGGATGTACTTAATCGCTTTGTAAACCTGCATAAAAAAACACTCCTTTCGTTGCACAGAAAAATCCCCGCAATTCAAGAAGTGTGGTTAATCCATATTCAATTCCTTTTCCGATTCTTATTCTACCATGCTTTTACGGAAAAGTCAGCCCCTTTCTTAAAATTGCAGCTATCGCAAAATACCTTTGATACATTCTTCCAGGGTAGCACCTTCAGCAGAAAAGCTGGCCTGTACAGTAAAACGCCCACACTTAAAATGGTATGGATTTTTGATTTGCTGAACGAATTCTGCAATTCGTTCATCACGGGAAAGTTCTTTGTTGACAGAGACATCCCGAATGTCTACCAGTGTACCCACTTCACTGACAATGGTATTCAATTCCATAGTATCAACTCCCTTCTGAAAACTGTGTTATCAAAACCACATGAATAGGTCGGATCTATGGTTATTGCACACATAAATCCGGCCCATTATATCTGATTTCGATTTTACTGCCGTATTTGCCACGCACCCCGGCAAGTCCTTCTGTTATAAGGACGGGGCTGTTACAGGCTGCGGATAGCGTCACCGCATCATAGTCCCACATACGCCGCCGCTTTGCCAGAGCAAGCAAACGCCGCAGGAACTCTCCCCAAGTCTTTAGGAAGCTGTGAAGAAGTACCATTATGATCTGCGTCGTTATCGCGTCCGGCCTGCCACAGCCGGTTTCGTAGGTTGCGTTTATCGCTCGGACAGCCTGGATCCATCACCTCCTTAGGCCGCCTGTCACCGCGCCGCCCCATCTGCCGCTCGGAACACAGAATGAAGTACCTGTAACAGCGTATATTCGGTTGTCAAGGAACAAGCAAGGGGCATGGCAGACAAATTGATATTGCAGTTGGGGTGGGAGGATGTATATGCTTCCTTACCACACCCGTCCAGCTTGTCCCGCCGAATATGTCCCTCTACTATTCAGTACATTTTTAGGGGCAAAGTTGCCGTCTGTTATAAAATTTCTTTGAAATATTTTTCCAGACTACGCAATCCGGCTTCGATAGAACGGGTGATCCGGCTTTTGTGTGTTCCTTCCGCTTTGGCAATATCTGCTTTGCTCATGCCAAGAAAAAAGTGTGCATAGATTCGTTGGCGCTGCTTTACCGGAAGTTTGGAAAGACCTTTATAAATCAACTCCGTCATTTGGCGCTGTTCCCAAATTTCTGCCGGGTTAAGAGGCTTTTGCAATATCTCACGCTCAATACCTTCGTCTCGATCCAGAGAGTAAAATGCTTTATAGCGGTATGTACGAATCCGATAGGCTTCTTCCAACAACATATATTCCCGAAGCAACAAAGCAACTTCATCCGGCACCTCAACGATCATGTCCTGTGTATAATACGGGTAATAATCCCGAAGATTGATTTTCTTCATAGTAATTTCCTCCAATTTCGATGTTTGAGTTGATGGCAAAAATCGAAATCAGAGGGTGGGCTGCGGCAGCGATAAGGTCTAAGTCTCTTTCTGATTAAAAAAAGGGTACAAAAAAGCGCGCCCGTACAAAGAACAGGCGCGCCAAAGCAGCAGTATAAAATTTTTCCGGGAGGTTGACAGCGAAAATGCTCAAACTTTGTCGAAACCAAAAACGCCGCAATCCATACGAGCTGGACTACGACGTATAGGTGACTGAATGTAAAGCAGTTTATCTGCAGATCTGTGTTGCATAGACGCATAGACATTTCCTCCCATCAAGGAGGAACCTGAATCGGCTGCTTGATACCTCCTTGGGAGAAAATTATATCGGTTATGTTTCCTTTATCAGTCCGCAGATATTCGCTTTTTACTCTTTATATTCGCAATTTTCTACATATTCCGCTCTTAGAATATATGCTGCAAAAAGCAAGCCCACAAGGGGAAACAACACCTTGTGGGCTCATGTTATAGATGTTCAAATTTATAGCCGATCCCGGCGACACTCTCAATATAGTTTGGAAGATCCGGTTCAAAGCGCAACTTCTTACGCAGCTTACTTATATGATTATGAATCGCTTTTCTCGAATAGAAATCACAATCCTCTTTCCAAACCAAATCGGTAATCAGTTCGTAAGTAAAAACACGTTTGGGATTGGCAATGAGTAATGCCAGTATATCAAACTCCTTACTTGTCAGGTTGATAATCCGTTCACGAACCCTGACAGTGCGGTGTTCCAGGCATAGATAAAGCTCGCCTTCTTGTATTTCTGTCAGAGGATTTTTCTCTGCTGTGGAAGAAGTGTGACAGGAATTGAATACTGTTCCATGACAGACTCCTTGCTCCAAAATATATTGCATTAGAGCATTCTTTTGTTCCTCGTTAAGAAGCAGAAATAACTTTTCGCCAATCTGTTTGCCGGATTCTTCTATATCAAAAACAGCTAATGTCCCATCACATCATCACCTCCATAAAATTTTTCAATTACTCCACAAAGAACAAAACCTGCCGGATCAGCTCCGGGATATTGACCGGGGCGGTGATATAG
>ULZG01023867.1_pt1 | contig 10277 bp, 8 predicted proteins | sample 1962881 | NCBI WGS metagenome assembly ULZG01 (sample SAMEA4835883, study PRJEB28245) | human gut metagenome | biome: gut microbiome; material: fecal sample | place: Denmark | collected 2008 | reverse complement strand
TGGATAGCATAACTATGAGTGCTACAAGCACCGCAAACAGATTATCCAGAAGACGCACATGGATACCCTTGCTTTTTGCCACGCTCCTGTGTATACATATGGCGTTGAGCTTATTGAAGCAAAGCACCCAGAACACTATAGTGACCACAAAAATCACAATTAGATAAACTATCTCAGTCTTTGTGATGCTTAGCACATCGCCCACCAGTATACTTGAGTATTTGCTGAAATTGCCGCCCTTTGACAGTATCGCAAGACCTATCGCCACAGAGCACGATGAAAATACCGATATAATGGTATCTGTCGATGCAGTGTTCAGACTGCCTATCTTATTTAAAAGAAGTGCAAACACTATCGCAAATATCACCATGGCAAGCGAGGTGTCTGCCATGCCGCATACCACTCCGACAGCGATTCCGGTAAGTGCTGAATGTCCGAGTGCATCTGAAAAGTATGCCATCTTTTTGTTTACAATCATGGTTCCCATTATGCCAAAAAGCGGTGTGATGATGAGCACAGCGATAAGGGCATTTCTCATGAAATCATATTGAAGCCAGGAGGTTATATTCATTTGTGTTCCTCCTCTCTCACCCAGGATTCCTCTCCTGTGTAAAAAATTCTCTCAAATTCCCTGCTCTCGAATACTTCCTTCACAGTCCCCTGCTTTGCAACGGTCTTATCAAGCAGCACAACATGGTCTGCGTACTTTGCCACATAGTCCAAATCATGTGATATCAGTATGATTGCAAGGTCATAGTGAGTCTTTAAATAATCCATGGTCTTATAGAAAAGCTCCATGCCGTTTTGGTCTATTCCGGACACCGGCTCATCCAACAGCAGCAAGTTCGGCTCGTCCATTATTGCCATGGAAAGAAGCACTCTCTGCAGCTGTCCTCCTGAGAGGTTGCACACCTGCTTGTCGATGAGCTCCTCAGCCTCAAATACCTCGAGTGTCTCCCTTATCTTTGCCTCTATCTTTTTGCTCTTTGGCAAAAAAACAGGATAATTGTACTGATAGCTTGCTATGAGGTCATACACGCTGACCGGTGTATTTTTCTCGATATTGACAGACTGCGGCACATAGCCGATTTTAAGCTTAGCCATATGTCCGTCCTTAGTATCCTTGAACTCAATCGTACCGGTGTGAGGTATCTCGCCCAGTATCGCCTTTATGAGTGTAGATTTTCCGGCACCGTTTTGGCCTATTATGACATTGAAGGAGCCGCAATGTATGTGCATATTTACATCCTCAAGCACTGTCTGCTCTCCGAAGCTCACTCCAAGGTTATTTATTTTTATGCAATGAAAGCCACATGGCTGTATTATTTTCCGCATATTTTCTCCAATTTTATTTAGTAAATGCCTCTTTGATAAGCTCTATATTGTGCTCCATACCATCAAGATATCTGTCCTTGTCGTACTCTCCCCTGTTGAGAGGGTCGATATAAATCACATGCACATCTGTCTCACGCGATACGGTATCTCCCATGCTCTTTCCGTAGAGCTCCTCAGCGAGTATTACCGACACTCCGTCATCCTTTATGGCACTTATTACCTGCTTTATCTCACCTGCGCTGACTGAGCGTTCCTCGTCAAGGTCTAACAGATAGCATGCATTCATGGAAAAATCATCAGCTACATACGCATAGGCCTCATGGAATATGATGATATTCTGTCCATTGGTAAGACTCTTTATGCTATTTATCTTTTCTTCAAGCACTGCAAGCTTTGCATCATATGCTTTTGCATTTGCATAATATTCATCAGCATGCTTTGCATCCTTTTCGGCAAGCCGGGATGCGATTGTCTGAACCATGGTGCGGTAACGCGGCACGCTCATCCATGCATGGGCATTCTCATCACCGTGGTCATGGTCATGCGCGCTATCTGATTCTGCGTCTGCTTCGTGGTCATGGTCGTGGTCACTGTCCGATTCTGTGTCTGCGTCGTGATCATGGTCGTGGTCACTGTCTGCATCATCCTCAGAAAGAAGTGCCACATCCTCACAGGCCTCAACCACATCAAGCTTCGGATACGCCTTTGCCACATCAGACATAAACGACTCTATACCGCCTCCGTTTATTACAAAAACATCGGCAGTGGATAAAAGCTTCATATCCTCCGGTGTGAGCTGGAAATCGTGCAGACAACCGGTCTGTGGCTCGCTTAAGTTTTCAAGTCTCACGCCTTCCACACCATCCACTATGTTTAAAGTGGCAATGTACATAGGATAGAAGGATGTCACGACTGTAAGCATATCATCAGCTTCGTCTGTATTTTTTGTATTGCCCGAAGAATTTGATACTCCACCGGCAGCGCCTTTCATACCTGCTGTGTGCTCATATGCCATTACCGCAAGCGTACACACTATCAATATACACAAAAACATAATGCCTACAAATTTGCATTTATTCTTCATATATTAAATATTCGCCCTTCTTTCTATAACTTTATTTCTATGACTCTATTTCGACTTTATTTCTTTTTATGATTATTAACGCTTTTTTTGCTCTTGGCCTTATCTCTGCGTTCTTTAGTCTTTTTGGCAACCGGCTTTCCGGTCTTCTTCCAGCGCTCCTTTTTGTGCAGCTGTGATGCAGCGGCTCTTTTTGCAGCTGATTTTGCCTCGCGCTTTGCTTCTTCCTCCTGTTTCATGGCAAGAAGCGTCTCCTCGTCAAACACGAGTGAATCTATGAGATTCCAGATTTCGTCCCTGCCTTCCTTTGACATGGACGAAAACGGTATAACTACCGTGCCCGGCTTCACATGAAGTACATCCTTGATAGTCTTTATGTGTGCGGCAATCTGGCTTTTTTTCAATTTATCAGATTTGGTTGCAATGATAATCGGTGCAAAGCCCTGGTTTACCATCCAGTCATACATCATGATATCATTGTCCGATGGCTCATGCCTTATATCTATTAAAAGAAACACTGCCTGAAGCTTTTTTGAGGTGTGAAGATAGTTTTCTATCATCTGTCCCCATTTAGCTTTTATCTCGATATTGGCATTGGCATAGCCATAGCCCGGCAGATCGACCAGATACATGGCGCCATTGACGTTATAAAAATTGATGGTCTGCGTCTTGCCGGGCTGTGAAGAGATCCTGGCAAGTGACTTTCTGTTCATGAGCGCATTGATCAGCGACGATTTGCCTACATTTGACTTGCCGGCAAATGCCACTTCATTATACTCATTGTCAGGGATTGTGCTTGTAATTCCGCAAACTGTCTCTAAATTAACACTTTTAATTACCATAATCTCTTCCTCATTCTTATTTTACAAATGCTATCTTCTCCACCTGTGAAAATTTCTCCACCGGCACAATTTCCATGCCGTCTGTTATTTCCTTTGAAATCTCCTCCAGGTCCTTTTCATTATCCTTTGGAATACATACTGTTTTTATTCCGATTACTTTGGCTGCAAGCAGCTTTTCCTTGAGTCCTCCTATCGGAAGCACCCTGCCACGCAGTGTTATCTCGCCTGTCATGGCTACATCTGCCCTGACAGCTCTGTCTGTAATAGCCGAGAGCATGGCTGTCGCCATAGTGATGCCTGCGGATGGTCCGTCCTTCGGCACTGCGCCCTCCGGGATATGTATATGGATGTCATGCTTCGTATAAAACTCTGCATCAATGCCATATTCTTCGCTTATTGAGCGCACATAGCTAAGTGCCGCCTGTGCCGACTCCTTCATCACGTCGCCTAGCTTACCGGTGAGCACGAGCTCACCCTTGCCCGGCAGCACATTCACCTCAACCTCGAGTGTGACTCCGCCCACGCTGGTCCATGCCAGGCCTCTTACGATTCCCACCTCAGCGTGATCATTTTTCTTCTCCGGACTGTACTTCGGATTGCCCAGATATGTCTTAAGATTGGTCTTTGTAACCTTTACAGCAGCTTCGCTGTCCTTAAAGATTTCCCTGGCAGCCTTGCGGCACAGCTTGCCGATAGTCCTCTCAAGGCTTCTGACTCCGGCCTCTCTGGTGTACAGTCTGATGATATCCTTTAAAGCACCATCTGTTATCGTAAGCTGTTCCTTTTTAATTCCGTTTTTGCTCTTTTGCTTCTCAATTAGGTGTTCCTTTGCTATGTGAAATTTCTCATTTTCAGTGTAGCTTGACACCTCAATAAGCTCCATCCTGTCAAGAAGCGGCTTTGGAATGCCTGAAACCTCATTTGCCGTTGCAATAAAAAGCACCTCCGACAAATCCACAGGCATCTCGATGTAATGATCCCTGAATCTGCAGTTCTGCTCACTGTCAAGCACCTCGAGAAGAGCGGCTGATGTGTCACCCTTGTAGTCACTTGACACCTTATCTATCTCATCCAACAGCATGAGAGGATTTGAAACGCCTGCCTGTCTTAAGCCATTTACTATACGGCCCGGCATGGCACCGATATATGTCTTTCTGTGTCCACGGATTTCTGCCTCATCGCGCACGCCACCAAGAGAAATACGCACATATTTCTTCTCCAGTGCAGACGCAATTGAACGGGCTATGCTTGTCTTTCCTGTTCCCGGAGGACCTACAAGACAAATTATAGGACTCTCTCCCTTGCTTGTCAGATTTCTGACTGCCAGAAACTCAAGTATTCTCTCCTTAACATCCTTTAATCCGTAGTGATCATCATCGAGCACCTGTGCTGCATGGTCAAGATCCTTGTTATCCACAGACATCTTGTTCCACGGAAGCTCAAGTACAGTCTCTATATAGCCTCTCTCAACTGTGCTCTCTGATGAGCTGCTGCTCATATTTCTAAAGCGCTTTATCTCTTTTTTCGTCTTTTCCTTTACGTAGTCAGGCGCATCTAACTCAGATAGTTTTTTCTCATATTCATCAGCCTCCGAGTCAGCATTCTCGCCCAGCTCCTCACGTATCACACCAAGCTGTTCACGAAGCACATACTCCTTCTGATGCTTATCCACACGAACCTTTACTTTTTTCTGAAGCTCATTCTTTATGGAAATAACCTCCACCTGGGAGAGAAGTAATGATACTATAACCTGATATCTGTCATTGATATCCTCTGCCTCAAGCACCTGCTGCTTAAGCTCATATGACACCGGCAGATTGTTGGTTACATAATCAATGAGCTTTTCAAGATCCTCATACTGATCTATCTGTCTGATAAGCTCCTTGCTGATTTTGCCGACGACTGCCGCATATCTGTGAAAAGCCTCTCTGACTCCGAGAAGCATGGCTTCCCTGAGATCATCCGGCAGGCTGTCTGCATTACTATCACAATAACAGATTTCTGCCTCAAGGTACTTCTCATTACCGGTAAAGCCAAGCAATGCTGCCCGGCTTATTCCATCTACAAGTATTCTCACAACATCATTCTGTAATCTGACAACCTGCTTTATATCAGCAACAATACCCATCTGATAGAGATCTTCCTGAGTCGGGTCCTCACTGTCCACATTCCTTTGTGTGACAAGATAAATCTTTTGATCCTGCTCCATAGCCTCCTCGACAGCACGAAGGGAGCGCTCTCTGCTGATGTCGAAATGGGCAATCATCCCCGGCAGAATAGTAAGCCCTCTCAGCGCTACTGCAGGCATATTCATAATCTGTTCTTCCACTTATATCTCCTGTATTATTACACAGCCATGCATAACAAACCGCTGTGCAATTTATATTATCCGATGCTGTATCTTTTGTAAAATACCGCCATGTACTTACGATGCCGCTTTTTCCTCGATATATGCCTCAGGCACGCAATCACCATCAAGCTTTAAGTTTTCCTCAACGATATCCTTGTCTATTACACATCTGCTGATGCTCTTGTCTGACGGTATACGATACATAAGGTCAAGCATAACAGCCTCCATGATGGCACGAAGTCCTCTGGCCCCTGTCTTTCTCTCAAGTGCCTTGTCAGCGATGGCATTTACTGCATCGTCTGTGAACTCAAGACCTACTCCGTCAAGCTCAAAAAGCTTGGTGTACTGCTTGATAAGCGAGTTCTTAGGCTCCTTAAGTATACGGATAAGTGCATCCCTGTCGAGTGCCTCGAGAGAAACGGTAATAGGTACACGTCCGATAAACTCAGGAATCAATCCAAACTTTACAAAATCCTGTGGAAGTGCATGCTTAAACGCCTCTCCTACATTGAGCTCTGTCTTTGACTTTACATCTGAATTGAAGCCTATAGATGATGTATCCATACGACTGTCGATAATTTTTTCCAGACCATCAAATGCTCCACCGCAGATAAAAAGTATATTAGTAGTATCAATAGGAATAAGCTCCTGCTGCGGATGCTTTCTTCCGCCCTGTGGCGGTACAGATGCCTCTGTGCCCTCAAGAATCTTTAAAAGAGCCTGCTGTACACCCTCGCCTGACACATCTCTGGTGATTGAGACATTCTCTGATTTCTTTGTAATTTTATCTATCTCATCTATATAAATGATACCATGCTCTGCACGCTCGATATCATAATCTGCCGCCTGAATAAGCTTTAATAGGATATTCTCCACATCCTCACCTACGTATCCTGCCTCTGTAAGTGTTGTAGCATCAGCGATAGCAAATGGAACATTTATCACTCTGGCAAGTGTCTGCGCAAGAAGTGTCTTTCCTGAGCCTGTAGGTCCAAGCATGAGAATATTACTCTTCTGAAGCTCTACATCTGATGTATCACCTGCCAGAACTCTCTTATAGTGATTGTAAACAGCAACCGAAAGCACCTTCTTTGCCTGGTCCTGTCCTATTACATAATCGTCCAGAAACGCCTTAAGCTCCTCCGGAGTAACAAGATTTATATCATCCTTAGCGCTGCTTTTGTCCTCATGGCCATCTACGCCTTCTTCCTCAAGAATCTCGGCACATATATCTATACACTCATCGCAGATAAAAGCTCCATTAGGTCCGGAAATCAAACGATTTACCTGGTCCTGTGTCTTACCGCAAAATGAGCAGCGAATCTTTCCGTCGTTTTTTCCTGCCATTATTAACTCCTTTTATTGCATGAGGGCATCCCATATGGGGTACCCTCTTAAATTCATCTAACTTCTGATTATCTGTTTGTTATTACACTGTCTATGAGACCATACTCTGCGGCTTCCTGTGCTGACATATAGTTGTCTCGCTCTGTATCAGCTGCAATTGTCTCGTATGGCTTGCCTGTATTGGCTGCTAAAATTTCGTTTAATCTCTTCTTTGTCTTTAAAATATTTTCTGCAGCAATCTGAATCTCAGTAGCCTGACCCTTTGCACCGCCAGATGGCTGATGAATCATAATCTCTGCATTTGGAAGAGCATATCTCTTGCCCTTTGCACCGCCTGCAAGAAGGAAAGCTCCCATGCTTGCTGCAAGACCGATACAGATTGTTGAAACATCACACTTGATGTACTGCATAGTATCGTAAATAGCAAGTCCTGCTGTAACCATTCCACCCGGTGAATTGATGTAAAGGTGGATATCCTTATTCGGATCCTCGGACTCAAGGAATAAAAGCTGGGCAACAACAAGGCTGGCTGTTGTCTCATTTACTTCCTCTCCAAGGAAAATGATACGATCTTTTAATAATCTGGAGTAAATGTCGTAGTTGCGCTCTCCTCTGCTGGTCTGTTCAATGACATATGGTACTAAACTCATATAAAATACCTCCTTTATAAAAGCTCAAAAGACCGGCTCAGAAAATAGGCTTCTGAGCCAGTCAATCAAATCTTGATTCAAAAATCTTATTCTTCTGTAGACTCTTCTGCATCAGCCTTTTTCTTTGCCTTTGCACGCTCTTTAACGTTGTCCATGATAAGATCTACGGCCTTTGTGATAGCAATGTCTTTCTTCATAGACTCCTTCTCAGCATCGCCCATGTACTCTTTAAGCTTATCAGCCTCCATGCCGTATGCCTTAGCCATCTTCTCTACCTCAGCATCGATATCTGCATCAGTAACCTCGATGTTTTCCTCCTTGGCAATCTGCTCAAGTACAAGGCTGCTCTGGATACGTGTTGTAGCCTCAGGACGAACCTGATCCTTAAGCTGGTCAACTGTCATGCCTGAGAACTGTAAGTACTGCTCCATTGTAAGACCGCTCTGTGCGATTCTCTGAGCGAACTCCTCAACCATTGTCTCACACTGTGTCTCAATCATTGCCTCAGGAAGATCCATCTTTGACTTGTCGATAATCTTCTGGATAGCCTCATCCTCTTTAGTCTTCTTAGCTTCTGTCTCTTTCTTCTCTGTGAGGTTCTTTTTGATTTCCTCTTTGTACTCAGCTAATGTATCAACACCTGCTGCATCCTGTGCAAACTCATCATCAAGCTCTGGAAGCTCCTTAGCCTTGATCTCGTTGATCTTAACCTTGAATGTAGCCGGCTTTCCTGCAAGGTCTGCTGCCTGATACTTCTCAGGGAATGTTACATTGACCTCAACCTCATCGCCTGTGTTCTTTCCTACTAACTGATCCTCGAATGTATCGATGAATGTGTGTGAACCGATCTCTAATGGATGATTCTCACCCTTTCCACCCTCGAAAGCTACTCCGTCAACAAATCCCTCAAAGTCGATAACTGCTGTATCTCCCTCTGCTACAGGACGATCTGTAACTGTAACTGTTCTTGCATTTTTGTTTCTCTGGTTCTCAAGCTCAGCGTCAACCTCTTCATCAGAAACTGATGTGTCGATCTTTGTAACTGTAACACCCATGTACTTACCAAGAGTAACCTCTGGTCTTACAGCAACCTCTGCTGTGTAGATGAAAGGCTGTCCCTTCTCAATCTGAGTAACCTCAACTGTTGGGCGTGAAACAATGTCAACACCGCTCTCGTCAACTGCACCTGCGTATGTCTGCTGCATAAGAATGTTTGCTGCATCCTCGTAGAACACACCTGCTCCATACATTTTCTCAATCATAGCTCTTGGCACTTTTCCTTTACGGAATCCAGGTACACTAATCTGTTTCTTCTGCTTCTGATATGCAGAATCCAATGCTTTCTCTAATTCCTCAGCTGCTACCTCAATAGTAAGCTTCGCCATATTATGCTCTAAATTCTCAACCTGTACACTCATGTCAATCGTTATCCTCCTTAAAAATATATATGAATGGTATGTACATCAAATGTAATGTGGGCATGCTTTTTAAACTGCTAAACCCAGTCATTGGATGATTATAACACAACAAATCCACTATTTCCAGTGTTTTTTACATTAAATTTGCTTTTGTGTATAATTCCATAAATTGTCAGCAATACCAAAACATATTTTTGTCATTTTACGGCATAATATTTCCATACACATACAGCTTGTGTATAACGTTTTAAAAGGAGGTATTGCATTATGGCAGCATCAAGTAGTAAAAAGGCTTCTGTACCGGAGGCAAAAGAGGCTATGAGCCGTTTCAAGGAAGAGGTTGCTTCAGAGCTTGGAGTTCCTTTAAAAGAGGGCTACAACGGTGACCTTACTTCTAAGCAGGCCGGTTCAATCGGTGGCGAAATGGTCAAGCAGATGATCATGAAGCAGGAGCAGCAGATGAAATAAGCTCTGCAATAGCAGGCTTCAAATGTACGCTTCAAATGCAAGCATAAAAAGAGGCCGCGCACCATGGGGTTGGTGTGTGACCTCTTTTGTTATAATACTAATAATATGATTATTTGCTGAACGTTGTATTAGTATACCAGTCCCTGTCGAATATGCTCTACTGTGGCATCGTCTGTGAAGTATCTGACAAGCTCGAGTGCAAACGCAATAGCTGTTCCCATTCCACGACTTGTAATCACATTGCCATCCACAACTACAGGCTGCTCAAGCCATTGTGCACCGAGCAGCTTTTCCTCAAAGCCCGGATGACAGGTAGCTTTTTTGCCCTCAAGTATATGATTCTCACCGAGCACGCTAGGCGCTGCACATATCGCTGCAACAAGTTTTCCCTCAGCGGCAAATCTCTTAATTGTCTTTACTACGGTCTCATCCGCGCCAAGGTTTAATGTACCCGGCATGCCTCCCGGCAGTACGATTGCATCGTAGCTGTCAAAATCAGCCTGTGCCTTTGTGGTATCTGTCTTAAATGTCACCTGATGAGAGCTTGTCACCTCGGCTTTTTCCGTGATTGATATGGTTTCAATCTCAAGCTTTGCTCTTCTAACTATATCTACTACTGTAAGTCCTTCAATCTCCTCACAGCCGTCTGCCATAAAAATTCCTACTTTAATCATATTTTTCTCCTTTATTTTTCTTTGATAATACTAAAAAGCTGCGGTTCATCCTTGAATTTTTAAATACCGGTCATTATAATCATATATAAATGATATGAGGGTAAAACAAAAG
>ULZG01027317.1_pt1 | contig 10285 bp, 9 predicted proteins | sample 1962881 | NCBI WGS metagenome assembly ULZG01 (sample SAMEA4835883, study PRJEB28245) | human gut metagenome | biome: gut microbiome; material: fecal sample | place: Denmark | collected 2008 | reverse complement strand
CACTATCAAAGGCATCATTGATAGATATAAAGCGGACCCCATAAAGAGGCAGGATCAGTTCGAGGTAGTTTCCCATCTCAAGAAAGTTTCTTCCGAAACGAGATAGGTCCTTCACCATAATGCAATGAATTTCCTGATTGCGAGCCATCTCAATTAGCTCATCGAACTTTGGCCTGTCAAAATGTGTTCCCGTGACACCGTCATCGCAGAACACGATCACTTTATAACCATGGAGCGATTCATGTGTATCATAGTAATCCTGGAGTAACCGCCTTTGGTTGAAAACACTGTTACTCTCATTCTTCAATGCGTTTGTTTTGAGATCTCGGTCTTCACTCGACAAACGAATATAAAACGCCAGCACCTTATCCGGCATATCTCTCCGCCTCCTTTCCTCGGGTCGCAGCGACATAGAGAACCTGTTCAATCTCATCACGATGGCGGAATGCCACTTCAACATGGCCATCGTTAAACAAGGTAAGCGTCTCAATGAAGGCTGCTGCCATTTCAGCGTCAAGGGACTCCTGATCCTTATACTTTTCAATCAACAGTGCCCACTGCATTTTGCTGCCAAATCCCACTGAGTACTTTTCCTTTTCCTTCTCCAATTCAGCAATAAAGATCCTCAAATCATCCGCCCTCCTAGAGTAGTCCTCGCTCAGATCTGTGTAATCTTGATGGCTCAGAAGCCCATCTGCAAAATCGCCATACAGGGCTGCCCTCAGCTGATTGAACTTTTCAATTTTTCTCTTTGCATCATCAATCTGGGTTTCATATATCTGATAGCGGGTCTGCGAAGAAGGCGTAGCATTCAAGTTGGCAATCAGTCTCTGGGCATCGGAGAATGCTCTTATCTGAGTTTGGATAAGCCGCAGGGCAAGGGACTCTACATCCTCCTGTTTGACCGCTTTCTTGGGACAAATGGTGGCATTGTAATTCTCATGGAGAGTGCAATAATAGTAATAACCGCGATTAGATTTACTGCGCAAGTACATACTGCGACCACATTCTCCGCAACGAAGAATTCCTTTGAACATACTTCTTCGTTTACTCTTGGAATCGTAGATAGTCGCAAGGCCCTGCTCACTTTGCCTAGCCGAGAGGATGTCCTGAACCTTATCAAAAAGCTCTTTGGAAACAATGGGTTCATGCATACCTTTATTGATAATCCATTCCTCTTCGGGCGTTTTAACTGTAGTCTTTGTCCCCCGCTCGCACAGCTGGCTTCTGTACTTTCCGGACACAATCCAACCAAGATAGACCGGATCGACAAGAATTTTCTTGATCGTTTGCAGATACCAGATGGCATTTTTGAACTTCTCCGTCTTCCGCAAACCAATATCGTACAGATAGCGTCCGGGACTGGGCACCCCTTGCTCATTCAGAGTTTTCGCTATGAAGTGGAGAGTATGATTCTCTGCCACCATACGGAAAATGGCAAGAACGATTGGCCCCGTTTGCGGATCAGGAAATAGGTGGTACTTGTCATCCGGATCTAACATATATCCATATGGCGGAGTGCCAGTGGTCCACTTACCAGCAAGCTGCTGCGTCCGTTTCACCGCCCGAATTTTCTTGGAAATGTCTCTCGCATATGCCTCGTTTGCAAAATTTTTCAGTTGGATTGAAATGTCGGCATCATCCCGCAATGAATCAAAGCGATCGGTAACGGAGATAAAGCGCACACCCATTCTCGGAAAGATCTGCTCAATATATTCACCGCTCTCAATCATATTTCGCCCCAGACGAGACAAGTCTTTGACAATCACACAGGTCACCTTGCCAGCTCGGATGTCATTCATCATTCGAGCGAATTCCGGGCGCACAAAGCTAACTCCCGAGATATCGTCATCACAATAGAGGTCAAAGACAACTAAATCCTGATGCTGGGAAACAAAGTCCTTCAGCAACGCAATCTGATTACCTATGGTGTCTGCTTCTCGCTTTTGTTCGTTCTCAACCGAGATTCTGGCATAGAGCGCTACCTTGTACTGGACGGGGCCTACAACAACTGCGGGTGTGACTTGGACATTTTTTCTGCTCTTTCTTGCCATGCTTACATCGCCTCCCCTAGTATTCCACGCGCGGCATATTCCTGCAGGCTGCTCACCAAACGGGCATAGTCCTCGGAATGCTCAAAGATGATTTCCAACTTTTCGTCTTTGTGAATAACAACTTTTTCAATGCACTCCAGAACAACTGCCCGCGTGAGTGATTTCAATCCTCGATGTTCGGTAAATGTCTTCATCCAGTTGTTCGGGGACTGTTCGCCCGAGAGATAGATACTGAGTTCTCGGTCGATCTGCTCCTGAGCAATCAGCGCATCGGCAATTCTTGCATCATACTGACCTCTGATGTCACAGAAGTCAGTCTTCGAAATGAGTCCTTCTTTCATATCTTCATAGAGAGATGCCTTCAGATCGCGATAACGAGCGATTTCTGCCGCAAGTTTTTCTCTGCGCTGCTCACACTTGGCAACATTGATTTTCTGATATGGCACCTGCTGAATTTCAGATAGACACCGGTCGAGCTCAACCACCGCGCTGATATGCTCTTGCAATAGCTGAAGGACAGCTGCCTCAACCTGTGCCTCTGGTACCTGCTTGAGTTCACAGCGATTCTCTTTCGTGCGCACGCTGCAGCGGAAATAGCTGTATAACTTATATCCGTTGTTAATTGTGCTTCGAGTAACTGCGTTCCCGCATTCTCCGCATTCCAACAAGCCGGATAGCGGATAAACTGTCGTTGCTCGTGGTGCTGCTCGCGTATCTATCAGAAGAGCTTTTTGAGCAAGATAGAATGTCCTCTTCGTGACAACAGGCTCATGGGCGTCGTGGATCACAACCCACTCGTTTTCTTCTGTTGGTATTGATTTCTTGATTTTATAGTTTGGTCTACGGCGAAGGCCTTGGCGGAGGGTTCCAATATAGATCGGGTTGGTGAGTATCCGGGCAACTGCCTGCGCTGTCCATTCGCACCGTTCCTTCATTTTGAAGCCGGAGAATAACGGCTCTCCCTTGTGGCGCTTATACTCCAGCGGCGCAAGAATTCCGCTCTCTGCAAGCCGAATTGCTATGCCATTGTTCGTCATGCCTTGAATTTTCCAGTTGAAAATATCCTGGACAACTGTGGCAGCATAGGGATCGGGCTCAATTCGATTGTGGTTTCCCTCGCACTTCTGGTACCCATACGGTGCAAACGGACAAATAAAGTCACCATGTTTCCGCTTCACCTGCAGCTGGCTTCTGACCTTCACTGAGATGTCACGGCTGTAGTTGTCATTCATCAAGTTCTTGAGCGTGATGCTAAACTCGCTACTCTCGTCACGGGTAATCGTGTCGATGTTGTCATTGATAGCGATTAAGCGCACCCCTAAAACAGGAAATAGACGGTGGATATACTTTCCGGAATTGATATACTCTCTTCCGAAACGGGACAGGTCTTTTACGACCACGCAATTGATCCGTCCAGCCTTAATATCGTTCAGCATGCGCTGAAAGGCTGGACGGTCAAAATTCGTCCCTGTATATCCATCGTCTATACGAATGGAGACAATATTAAATTCAGGCTTATCCTTCAGAAAGTCCAGGATAAGCTGCTTCTGGTTGGTAATGCTGTTGCTCTCACGGCCAGATTGCGCCGCAACGATGTCTTCCTTGGAAAGACGCACATAGATGGCGGTATTAAACACAGCCATCTCATTCGCATTATTCTGCATAATCTCACTCCTTTGGCGTGGTCTGTCTGCCTAAGGAGTGAGTATGCTTGATTTAGTCCGAGGCTATTATACCACATCTATGGCCCTTTATCCAGATGAAAAACGGACCTGGCAAGAATTACATCATGCTCTGCTGCTGCAGCAGATGCTTGAACACTTCCTCAAAGGATGGCCCGTCCTCTTTGTATTTCACCTTGACAGCAAAGTTGCCCACTCGGACACAGTATGGATTCTTCACTTGCTTCAGATAACTGAGCACTCTTTCACGCACAGGCAAGGATTCATCAATGTGAACGGTGCTCAAGTCTACAAGCTGAGACTTGTCTACTGTCCGAATATCAACCGCCTTCATCGCTTCCCACTGCTCGGGTGTGATATCTCTTGGATCATCAGGGATTTCAGATGCGATATATGGCACTGTACCAGAAGTAATCTTAGGTTCTTCCATAATACCGATAGCACCTCCTTGGGATATTATCCCTAGTATTATTTGGATTATTCCAGCAGTTCACTCCTCATAATGAATGTAGAAATGAGGGTGTGTTTGACCACCCCCCCTCTACTAAAAATTTGTGATCTGCCCAAAAATCATTCCGGTCTCTCTACGCTGAAAAGAGGGATAATATCATAATTCCCATCTTCTGCAGTTTCGAGCCCCAGCTCTTCCAATACCTGTCTTTGAATGTCAGGCTTCAAGTCATCAATATAGATCTCAACGCTCATTTGTCTTCCTCCTGATAAGACTTTTTCAAATCAATCCACTTGCAGTCCGGATAGTTCCCTCGCTTACAGCCAAGGCAGTTGGTCGTAAGGCACTCCTCGAGCCAACAGGTGTAGCAGGTATCCATCCCAATATAGTCGCTTGAGGCATACCAAAAACCTGCAGGGTGGCGCTTAACAAGCCAACCGCCACAGACATTACAGTTTTTTTCTTCCCAAACGACCTTTGCAGATTTATCCCACTCAATCTCCTGGCCGCACATGGGGCAGAAGTTCCATCTCGGATGGTCATCATCGCCATCAAACAGAGCCTTCTCACAGTTCGAGCAAGTATAGACTGACTTGATGTTCGGTCGCTCTTGGTTTTCAATAGGAACCATATAGATTCTCCTCATACGCAGAGGGCTGCAGCTAAAATGCTGCAGCCCAAGTCATAATCATTTGTTCCGGAAAAGGTGCTTATAGAGATCATCTACGCCTTTCCGCTTTTGTGTCCAGGTAATCGGAGCCACCTCAAAGCCAGCAGCAACCCCCATTTCGATATAGCGATCACGCGCCTTTCGGACCTCTTCTTTGACCTGGTAGTCCGAGTCAACCATAATGTTGATTCGTACCACGCCGATAGAGTTAAGCTCTTCAAGCGCACGCTCGAACTGGGAATAGCTTGGCACTCCGGTAAGGCCGACAAAACCACTTTCATATGAGGTGCCAAGTGCAAAACTGTAGGCAATATCTGCCTTCATCACGCCTTCTGTGAGACAGACTACCTCGTCGCCTTCGTGAACCCCGACATAATGTGGACAGCACTTGGACTGTGTTCCATAGTACTGATCGATGCTCGTTAGGTTATAGAACTTCTGGTTATAAACCTTGTCGAGTCGAACCTGAATGGCCTCAATTTGCCCATTAAGATTTCGATCCGGGAGCATGATTCCAGAACCTCTGATGTCGAGCGTCCACTGCCCGGTATCTTTCTGGCAATAGAAACCAGGAACACCATCAAGAACACAACCGCGCTCCAGCAACTCAGTCACGATCCGTCTCAGGCGTGTCGTGGGGGTTGTCCGATAGCCAAGCCAGTCAATCTCATCTCGGGTCAGGCCTCGTTCCTTCAGCGATGCTTGATGTGTGGGGCACAGGGTCAAAAGTGAGAGCAGATTTGAATAGGTGTTATCTCGCACCTCAGCTGAGGCTATCGGCAGTTCCGCTGTCTCAATTATCTTCCGCCTTCTCTTATACTCGCGCGGTTTTTCATTGCTGTCGGGACCGAATATCTTACAAAGCTCCTCATAGGCCGTATGGAGGGTGACTTCGCAAAACTCTGCGTAAAGGTGGAGGATGCCCCCACCTTTGCCGCAGCGGTTGCACCGAAACACATTGTCTCGGATCTTCACATTCATATGAGCTTTTCGATCTGCACAGAATGGACACCTACAATGTAGTTGCGTGCCGGTATCTCTGATCACTTCAATTCCAAGCAAATCAATTACCTGTTCGATGTCACATGGCAGATCTGGTTTTCTGCCCATCATCAATCACCTCCCTCGGTGAGGGGCCCAATCAGCTGGCCATCTGACCAACAGCTTCCAGCAGCTTTGTGGCACCTGCCTTGAGTGCAAGGTTATGGCCAGAATAGTTCTTCACATACCACGCCAAATCTCCGGGGTTCTTCATGGCAATATCGCCCAGGGTCCAACCGTTAAAGCGGCCGAAATCAACCTTAACGGCCTTGGCCTGCTCGATGGTCATGACTCTCATATACTCATCAACCGTCTTGGGCGGTTCAGGCGCAGCTGCTTTCGGCTGCTGTGCGGGTGTCTGAGGCTGCATCTGCTGAGGTGGCTGAGACACCGGAGCACTCTGAGCCGGAACTGCAGGAGGCATCGGCTGCGCAGTAAAGCTGGCCGCTACATTTCCCGGATGTCCGGCGTCTTCATCAGGCGGCATTTTGATGGGAGCGTCAGCGATGATGCTCGCCAGGGTTTCTCCATTCATGCAGAACTGCGTACCATAGCCGGCATCGGCCAGCGCACGCCCTTTTGCCACCGTTTCTGCTATCTCCAGGAAGCGATCTCCAAAACGCTCCTCAGTAGGAAAGCGCTGAGAGTAGGCTTTCCCAATGAACTGGTCAGCAGGGTCAGCCTTGTCTGCGTAGACCTTGCAGCAGACAACAGCGCTCTTCTCGTCTAGATGTACAAGCTCCGGATCAATCTTGCCGTTCGGGCAGTGCAGCCGGAACCAGAGGAGTCGGTACTTGACATCCAAATAGAGATCGTTTTCACCTTCTTCTCCAACGGTGTTACGCACAAAGTCAGCAGGGTTAAATCCTTCAACGGCATTGATGGCCGGGATCGCGTTTGTGTTCAATTCACTCATGTTGAGTCTTCCCTTCATAATAAATGTAGAAACGAGGTGGCTTCTGACCACCCCGGTTCCCAAAAATCAAGTCACTCGCTTGCAGAGCTCGCGGTTGTAGTAAGCCACGATTCGATCAGCGAGGACGGTGTTCCGTTGACCCACATCACATTTGTGGATCGCAATAAATACGGCTTGTTTCTGCCCAATCAGAATGACCTTTGCCTTGGCTCTGGTCACCGCTGTATAGAGCAGATTTCGCCGCAACATGATATAGTGCTCCTTCAGAAGAGGAACGATGATGACCGGATACTCTTGTCCTTGGCTCTTATGGATGGTCGTACAGTAGGAAAACTCAAGGTCCTCCAACATTTCCTGCGTATAGCTCAGCTCACGCCCATCCAGAAGCTTGACACGCGCAATCGTATCATCATCCTCTGTCTCCACGTCGGTTATGATACCGACATCGCCATTCGACACATTGATCCTGTTTACAGTCTGCATAATGCGATCGCCCACACGGAAGACCCGGCTGCCACACTTCATTTCCTTTTTCAGATTGTTCGGAGGGTTGACGAGTTCCCGTATTGTCTCGTTCAATGCATTGGACGCCACAGCGCCACGCTTCCGAAACGGCGATAGGATCTGAACATTCTCTATGCCATGAATTGCAACTTCGCGCAGATAGTTTTTAATGACCAGCCGCGCTGCCTCTTCCGAGTTTTGCACTTCGAGCATCTGGAAGTCATCCCCATACTGTAGATGTGTGTCATTATGATTGATTGCATGGGCATTGGTGATTATCCGACTATTGGATGCCTGCCGGAATACCGTTTCCAAAACTGCCGTTGGCACCTTCTCGCTACGGATCATCTCCCGTAACACATTGCCGGCACCGACAGATGGAAGCTGGTCAGCATCACCTACGATGATCAGTTGGGCTCCTGGCTTGATTCGCTCCATCAGCACATACGCAAGGCGCATATCCACCATGGAGAACTCATCCACCACGATAAGATCTGCAGAAAGCATTTCCGTATCGTTGAGTGGACTATCCTCTTCGGTGACCAGACCAAGAGCAGAGTGAAGCGTGGAGGCATATTTGCCCGTTTGCTCCGACATTCGCCGACTGGCTCTACCGGTGGGTGCAGCCAAAAGGATCTCGTTTGACGGGAACGCTGCCTGGTAGATGTCCAAGATAAACCTTAGCGTTGTCGTCTTGCCGCTGCCCGGTCCACCAGTCATGATGGATATGGGATAGGACAAGCATAGCTTCACAGCATTGCGCTGAGAAGGGGCCAGTCTCTGATGCAAGTTTTTCTCCGCCCGATCGATCTTTTCATCCAGGTCACGGATCTCATCGAACCCTTCCTGGAGGAGCATGGACACAATCCGCTTGGCAGCTTTGACTTCGCACATACGCTCATAGCTCAGGTACACACGAGATCCCTCAACATAGACACGGGACTCAACACGCTCATTGGAGATGGCCTGTCGGATCTCCTCCTCGGAGACCACCTCTTCTTCACAATCCGAGTTGAGCAGGTCATAGCACTGACCCACGGTCTCATCAACGGTGAGAAAGAGATGCCCAGATACCCTGGCCTCATCCAGCACATAATTGATTGCGCCGGAGTATCGCATAGGATGCTTTAGGCTTACCTTGGTTTTGCGGGCAATCGAGTCCACGGTCATAAAGCCAAACCCTTTGATCTTACAAAGCTGGAAGGGATCCGACTTCACGATCTTCAGGCTGTTGTCGCCGAACTCTTCTTTGATCATCGCAGCCTTCTTCATTGAAACACCAAACGGCGCCAAGTAGATCATAAGGTCGCTCAGGGCCTTTGTCTCCTCATAGGAGGCGATGATGGCCTTGAGCTTCCTCTGGGCGATTCCCTTGATGCTCAGCAGCTTCTGTGGCTCCTTGTCCAGCACCTCCATGGTCTTATCCCCAAACCTTGCAACAATGGCTTTGGCAATCTCCGGGCCAACGCCCTTAATCACACCACTACTCAGGTATGCGAGGATACCAGCCTGATTTGTAGGAACAATCTCCTTACACATTGAGACCGATAGCTGAAGACCATGTTTCGAGTTCTCCCAGGTGCCATCAAGTTCTACTTCCACGGCATTTGAGGCTACAAGGTGATGGCCGATTGCCGTGAAGTGGATCTTATCGTCGTGGTAGAACGATCGGTTATGCGCTTCCTTGGGAACTGACTGATCCTCGGTGCTGTAGGAGAAGATGCAGAAGCCCTTATCCGACTTGAAGATGGTGCGCTCATATCGACATAGCATTCGATCACTCCTTATGCGATGGCCGTCTTGACCACCTTGAAAATTCTCAATTCTGTCTGATCGACGAACTCGTCGTAGATTTCCGGATACTGGGCTCTCAGCGCTGACAGCCTGTCCTTGTTGATCCCTTCCCTGTATTGAGGATTGTAGGTTACTCTGAAGCACTCACTGCCGTGCTCACAGGACGCCTTACAGGCAGTCCCCATTTGCTCGACAATGGGGGCGTAGAGCGACTTGATGCGTGTCTCCAATGCTTTGGACTGCGCATCGATCACCTTCTTTTCCTCCTTCAGGTTCAGAATTTCTTTCAGGCTGCCAAGGAACTTGCAGTCCAAATCAACACTCGGCTCAGACTTATCGGCCGGCCCGAAATAACGACGAAGGGACTCCAGCACTGCATCCGGCTTTTCTACCAGAGGCGGTTCCACACGAGCCAGAACATGATTGTGCCAGAACGCCTCCAGCTCCATAATCGTATTCTCCTCCTCATCGAGGTCGCGCTCAATCTTCTGCCATACGAAGTCGTTCTCATTGTTGGAAAACAGGCATGCGATAAAGGCGACATCGATGTTCATGACGGCCATGTAGTGTCGCACCTGCAGCTCATAATGGCGTGGCACAGAGCCATTCGCCCACTTGAACTGCATATCATAGTGCGCGGTTTTGCATTCGAGGATGGCCTTTCGACCATCCGGAAGCATAACGAACCGGTCTACATCGGCAATCAGGAACGGGAAAATAGGATGCTGGTACATCCAGTGGTCTTCAAAGACAGACAGGCCGGTCTTCTTGGCGAAGATCTGAGCCACCACATCCTCGAGCAGATGCCCAATTTGGAAAGTGATGCTCTTATCCGGGCCTTCATCTGCCATGACCACTCCGATCTTGTCATAGTAGAGTTCTCTGGCCGTGCGATACGGAGAGGAATTAAGGGCGACAGCTACATCGCTGCCGCCAATCCCTTTGCGCCGCCAGTCCAACCACTGATCCTCAGTGAGGGTGGTGATATCGACCAGCTTATTGGGTGTGTAATTCAAATTCAGCGCCATAAATCACTCCTCCTCACAACGGTCGAAACCACATTCACCGCATTCCGAGCACTCAGCATCGTCCAGATCCTCAAAAGATCCGAAGAGGCTGATCTCACCGCAGTTGCGGCACTTGCAGCGGCTCAGGTCTCGTTCAGCATGGTTA
>ULZG01065220.1_pt1 | contig 10293 bp, 9 predicted proteins | sample 1962881 | NCBI WGS metagenome assembly ULZG01 (sample SAMEA4835883, study PRJEB28245) | human gut metagenome | biome: gut microbiome; material: fecal sample | place: Denmark | collected 2008 | reverse complement strand
TCGTGGTGAAGGATACGCGTGAGGTGGTGACGTGCGAGCGCTTGTATTACAGCATTACGCGCATGGTGACGGAAGTGGCGGAGAAGGAAGGTCCGAACGGCTACGGCAGTTACATCGGACGTACGGAGTACCGCAACAACGAAACGCAGCTGGTGCTGAAGGATTTCAAGGTACGTGCCAATACGAGTGACAACAAGCAGAACGCGCCGGTGGAGATGCTGCGGCACTTCGGTATCGACAATCAGGCGGAAACGGTGTTCAACGTGAGGTCGTGCGACGGTAAGTACATGACGCTGGAATCGGACTATGCGCTGCTGAAACTGAGGAAATTTTAAAAGGAATTAATTTGAGGTAAGTTCTACTGCCTGATTATAGAGATAAATGGGGAGTGGACTTGCATGATTAATATATAGGTGAGGTTTTGGATAACCGGACAAGCAGACTGTACTTAGTCTGCTGTCCGGTTTTCTTTTTGTGTCGGATTGTTTACGGTTTTTTGGGGGGACTTCAGTCTTCCGCTTTTACGTAATGCTTCGTTGATGATCCATTGGAGTTGTCCGTTGGTACTGCGAAATTCGTCGGCAGCCCATTTCTCGATGGCTTCCATTGTGGCGGCATCTACACGCAAGACAAAACTTTTGGTGGTATTCTCTTTTTTTGCCATTGGCTGTTTTCTTGATTAGTGATTCAGGGTACCTGTATTCAATACCGGCTGGGCAGATTCGTCGGCGCAGAGTACAACGAGCAGATTGCTCACCATGGCGGCTTTCTTGTCTTCGTCCAGTTCTACGATTTCTTCTTGAGATAGTTTGTCGAGTGCCATATGAACCATGGATACAGCTCCTTCTACAATTTTCTCGCGTGCACTGATGATGGCCGAGGCTTGCTGGCGTCGTAGCATGACAGCTGCTATTTCGGGAGCGTATGCCAGATAGTTGATTCGAGCTTCTACTACTTCGATGCCTGCCATAGCCAGTCGTTCATTCAGCTTTTGTTCCAGTTGTTCATTGATTTCTTCTCCTCCTGACCGGAGAGTCAGCTCGCTGGTTCCTGCTTCGTTATCATCGTAAGCATATTGTCCGGCTACTTGACGTAAGGCTGCGTCGCTTTGTATTTTTACAAAATTCTCGAAAGCATTCATGCGGTTGGCTACAGTATTGCCTACACTTATCTCTTTGCCGTTACCAGACGAGGCAGTGTCACTTGCCATGGTCTGTGAGTCTATTTCGAACATGGCTTTGTAGGTATCTTTCAGCTTCCAGACCAGTACCAGTCCGATGAGAACAGGGTTTCCGATTTTATCATTTACTTTGATGGGATCTACATCTAAGTTACGGGCACGAAGGGAAAGCTTCTTCTTATTCATGAAAGGGTTTATCCAATAGAAACCTGTTTCCTTGAAAGTTCCTTTATATTTTCCGAAAAAGACCATGACGCGGGCTTCATTAGGTTCCAGTTGTATGTAGCCGCCAAACAGAATGAACCAAAGTAATAAAAGTAGTCCGCCAACAACGAAAAACGGTATTTCATTTTGCATAAAACAAAGTACGATAGCTGCCGAAACTAATAAAAGGTGTACAGCCAGCATGAGAAATCCATTTACTTTAAATCCCTTGAATGTTACTTCTTTTGCTTCCATAGTATTATATTTTATTGATATTATTTTGATATCACAAATATAAAGTAAAAAGTGGATAAAACAAAAAAAGAGAATGTCTTTTTGACATTCTCTTTTTTTAGGGGATTATATTTTTCTGAATATAATTCATTGTTGTTTTTCCCGGCAGATTATTTCAGCGAAGTAATGGTATAGCTTTCGTACAGTATACCGAAGCTACCGGCACTGACCAGAAATTCGAGGGGGAAGGTGAAGGTCTTGCTTGCTTCGTCGTAAGTGGCGTCTTCGGCAAGTGAAGCGGTTACAGCTCCGTAGGTTGCATCGTTGATACCTGTTGCGAAAGAAGAGGATTGCAGCTCTACTTTATCTCCTTTCCATGCGAACACAATATTACCTGTACCTGTGCCCCAGCATGCTTTCAGACGGTACATGTCCAGTATTGCCGAATATTCCATTTCCTGGTCAGTGTAGACTGGATTTTCATCGGGGCTCATGAAGTAATCGCTGAATTTTCCATCTGCGTAGGGCACATAGTCTTCTTTTACAACGTTCAGCTCCAGACGGGGATAGGTGGACGACTGTGTATAGGCTTGTGTATATGCCGGATCGATAATCAGAGTCATGGGGTAAGATTCGAACAGCTGGGTATCGCTGCTTACCTTGATGGTAAGGGTCTTGCTGCTTTCGCCTTGTGCAAAATCGACTTGTGTCGGTACTTCGAACAGGCCGGCGCAGGTGCTTGACATTTTCAGAGGAACGGACAGGGCCTTATCGGTTTGGTTTCTTCCTACAGTAACGGTAAATTCTGTATCGTTTGGGCCTAAGGCAACTTCTGCATTGACAGGGGATTCGAAATAGACATTGAGGCCGCTGGCGTTGCTGGCTTCTCCCGGAGTGTAGTCGTCGTCGCTACATCCACTCAGCAGAGTGGATGTAAGGAGGATTCCGGTGAAGAATATATGGTTTAATAGTTTCATGGTTGTCTTGTTTTAGAGTTATACGTTTTGATTAGTCGGTTACGCCGTCTTTCAGATTCGGATTTTGCAGGGAAACAGGTTTGCTGCCACCGCTATTATTTACGATACCTGCATTGTTGTTTGATTCCTTTTGCGGAATACGCATCAGCAGATAAGGGTCGCCGGCTTCTACGTTGAAGCAGAATGCATCGGGCCAGTTGCCTTTATCGGTGCCGTGGAAGCGTACGACGGGTTTGTTCAGACGCATGATGTCGGCCATGGCGAAGCCTTCTCCCCACAGCTCGATACGGCGCTGTTTCCAAATTTCGTTTTGCAGGGCTTCCTTGGTTGAGGCGGTGCAGGTGTAGTCGGGATCGCGGTAGGTCTTCACGAAGGTTTCGAGCTTGCTCTTTGCCTGGCTTTCCTGATTGCTCATGGCAAGACCTTCTGCCTCTATCAGCATCATTTCTTCTGTACGCATAATGCACCAGTCGCAGTCGTTGGTAGCACTTCCTATGCCGCTTTTCATGCCAAACTTGACGTTGGTATAGGGAACGTAGGCCACTTTTACGTCGGTGATGGTATAAGCCGGAATGTCTTGCCCGCTTGCTTCTCCCCAAGTTAATCCGTTCAGCAAGTCGGAATGGAGGTCTTTGTCTACCCACCATTGCTTACGGATATCTGTAGCTGGAATTTCATTGTACAGAAGCGTGTTGATACGTTTGTATACGCCTACAGCGGCTGCATAGGAACTGCCGGAGAATGAACCTAAGTGTGACGGCCAGGATGGATTACCTCCATTCTTGGTTACATCGTTTGCTGTAATGCTGATACCCCATATCCAGTTATGGTCACTCAGGCTGTAGAAGGCTGGCTTCGAAACTTCTTCGCGACTGTAGGGGGTATAACCTTTCATGGCTTTGGCGGCATCGGAGGCGGCTTCTGCCCAGTTGCCCATATACAGGTTAGCGCGTGCACGGAGACCGTAGGCTACTTGCTGGTCGATGCGTGTCTTGTCGCCTTTGCGGTCGTAGCCTTCCAGTTTGCTGATGGCATCGTTCAGGTCGTTTATAATCTGGGTGTAGATCTGTTCGACGGTAGCACGCGGGTTGTTGCCGAAATCGGTTGTGGTTTCGGTTATAAGAGGTACGCAGGGCTGGTCTTTGCTGCTCTGGTAGTTGAACTGGTAGTAGGGGGCCAGACACAAATAGTCGAATGCACGGACAGCTTTTGCTTCGCCGATGTATTGCTTCAGTTTGGCATCTTCGGTATTCTGGTCGACAGAGGCGAGGATGTCGTTGGCAAGTTTCAACTGGTTGTAGAAGTAGCTGTAGCGGAGCTGGGGGTTGGCATAGGTTTCATTGCGGTCGGAGTAATCGCTCGATACGGTGAACCAGTTGTAACCGCTGTTGTCGCATACCATGTCGGCACCGTTCAGGTCTTGGGATATGCAGGCGGTAGGATAGCCGAAGTCGTCGTCGCGCTCGCTGGTCGGAGCGCCTGCATACTGGGTTCCCATGTAGTGGTACATACCTACAAGGCTTGATTCTACTCGCGAAGGAATGAGTTCGTTGGTGTTTTCTATCTGTTCGTCGGTGACGCGGAAGCCTTCACTGTCCATGTCGTCCATGTCGGAACAACCGTTCAGGGTGGTGCACCCCATTGCCACTAAAAATAGTTTGCTATATAGTTTCATAATTTATGTTCCTTTTTTGAAGTGTTTAAAAAGTGAGGTTAATACCGCCTGTGATGGTACGCATGGCTGAGTAAGAACTGCTGGTTGCGGCGCCACTGCCTTGTGTTGAGCTTCCCAAGCCGAAATCCTGACGTGGGTCAAGACCTTTGCGGGCGGTGAGCAGGGCTACATTGTCGGCCGATACGTATACACGCAGGTTGCTGATCTGGAGTTTCTTGGTCCAGCTCTTCGGCAGGGTATATCCTAATGTGATGTTGTTCAGACTCAGGTAGTTTGAGCTGACCAGGAATCGGCTTGAATCTAACTGGTAGCAGTCGTCGCTGGCATCGAGTCGGGGAACATCGGTATAGCGGTTATCGGGAGTCCATGCGTCGCGGATGTCGGTTGACCAGTTGTATCCCTGCATACCGCTGCCGCCATTGTGCATGAAGGCCTGATAGCTTCCGTCGTAGTAGCGTCCGCCCAGCTGATAAGACAGTTGCAGACTGAAATCGAGTCCTTTATAGTTCAGCGATGTGCCGAAACCTCCGTATACTTTCGGAAGTAAATCGCCCTGGTCTGCCTGCTTGGCTGCGCTGTAATCGGTTGTGGTGGTGTAGTCGCCGTTGTCGGGGTCTACATAGTATAGTGCCTTACCGGTAGAGGGGTCTACGCCTGCATATTCCTTAACGTAAGATTCGTACAGTGAACCTCCGATGCGGTAGATGTAGTAAGAACCTTTCTGACCGCCAGCTGCTTCGAGTTCGGGCGACAGGGCTGTGATTTTGTTCTTGTAGTGGGTAAGGTTCAGGTTGGCTGTCCATTCAAAGTCTTTGGTACGGAAAATGACTCCTGTCAGGTCGAGCTCGATACCTTTATTGGAGATGCTTCCTATATTGGTAGGGATAGAACCTGTACTGATACCGGAAGAAACCGGGGTAGGCTGGTTGTACAGCAGGTCTTTGGTGATACGGCTGAAGTATTCTACAGTACCATTCAGACGGCTGCCGAACAGTTCGAAATCGAATCCGGTATTGAAGGAATAGGAGGTTTCCCATGTCAGGTCTTTGTTGCCTTTATAGGCGAGGGTAGTGGAGTACTGACCGTTGCTGTATGAAACGGTGTACTGGTCTTTGTAGGCGTACCAGTTATTTACGTACTGTCCGTTGACGAGGATCAGCAGATGGTCGTTTCCTTGTATACCCCAACTTGCCTTGTACTTCAGCATGTTCAGCCAGTTGATGTCTTCGAGGAACTTTTCTTTGGTCATGAGCCATGCGCCGCCCACGCTGCCGAAGTTACCCCAGCGGTGTTCGGGAGCAAAGCGTGAAGAGGCATCGCGACGGTAGGAGGCACTCAGGAAGTACTTTCCGTCGTAGTTGTACTGGATACGGCTCAAGATACCTTCGGTCATGTAGTTGTCTGTATAGGAGTTGACGGTCTTCTTGTCGGTTCCGACAGCATTACCCAGCTCACCGATGTTCGGATCGTAAGTGTTGGTGTTGTCGCCGTACAGGACTTGTTCTTTCAGTCTGTACTGTTCGTAACCGACCATGATGTCGAAGTTGTGTACATTGTTGAAGGTATGTATGTAGTTTGCCAGATACTGGGTATTGACTCCGAAGGTACGCGTGCTTTCTACATATACTTCACCGTCGGTAGATGCTGCACTTCCGAAGGTGCTGTACAGGTTGTTGGAACGTGTGTTCTCGAGTGTGGTTGCAATGTTTGCCGTAAAGGTAAGTCCTTCCAGCGGGGTGATGTTGGCGTACCATTTGCCGGAGAAGGCATCGGTATAGGTATGGTACTGGTTCAGCTCAATGTCGCGCGCCGCGTTTCCTGTGAAGGTAGGACGGGAGAAATTGGTGGTAGAACCGGCATCGTATACTCTGTATCCGGTAGTCGGGTTGATCTGGATGGAACCGTCGGCATTGCGCACATACATCGGATAGATGGGGGCAATGGAGTTGGTGATGAAGAACAGGTTGCCGCTGGAAGACCAGTCGTCGGCTGTCTGGTTGTCGGGGGCCTGTGAATCGGAATAGGTGTAGGATAAATTGGTCCCGATTTTCAACCATTTCTTTGCCTGGTAGTCGACTTTACCTCTACCTGTGTAACGCTTGAAAGCGGAGTTCTGTATCAGACCGGTATCGTTCAGGTAACCAGCGCTGGCATAGTAACTGATCTTGTCGGACTTGCCTGATACGCTGGCATTGTACTCCTGACGGAAACTGCTTCCGAAGATTTCGTCGTACCAGTCGTCTGGAGTGTAATAATAGGTACCGTCGGAATATCCCAATGTAGCATTCGGGTTCAGCTTGAAGTTGGTACCGATAAGGTTTTCTCCTTTAGGTACGGTGTATACCTGATAGCCCAGACCACCGTTCTTTGCATCGAACAGGGTGTTGTTGGCATAGGCATAAGCGTCTGCTGCCGAGGAACCGGCATAGGCTTTCGAGTTGTACAGGGCTTTGAACATGGTTTCGTAGTACTCTCCCGGGTTGCTGATAACGTCGTAGTTGGGGACGGCACGTGAGTTGGAGCCCCATTTGGCATCGAAGGTTACACGGGCTTCTCCATTCTGTCCGCTCTTTGTGGTGATGAGTACCACACCATTCGCGCCGCGGGCACCGTAGATGGCATTGGCTGCCGCATCTTTCAAGACTGTCAGCGATTCGATATCCGAAGGGTTGATGGAAGAGATGTTGCCGTCGTAGGGAACACCGTCGACTACGTACAGCGGATCGTTGCTGGAAGACATGGAACCGACACCGCGGATACGTATTTTTGCAGATTCACCCGGCTGTCCGTTATTGCTGGTCATTTGTACACCGGCAACCTGTCCGGACATGGCATTGGTGATATTGGATACACTTCGGGCAGCTATCTTGTCGGAGTTCATGGTTCCGGCAGAACCGGTGAACGACGATTTTTTTGCAGTACCATAAGCGACGACCATAACTTCGTCCAGTGCTTGTGAATCTGATGCGAGGGTAACTTGTACATTCGGCTTGATTGCCACTTCCTGAGTTTCCAGGCCAATGAATGAAACAACCAAAGTTTTTGCCGAACTGAAATTTACTTATAATCGTCTGATTATAAGTGGTGTAATTAAATGTGGCAAGATGACGTAAATAAGAAGCCGGTAGCTCTGGAAATGTTTCCCGACAAGATGGAAGGTTATTTTTTCTACCCGTTTGTAACCCCATCGAGGGGAGGATATAAAAAAAGAGAATGCGTTTCCACATTCTCTTTTTTGTAAATACTGATATGATTAATTGCTTTCGGGGTATGCAATTAGAAATCATCAGCAGGGAATCCTGTACGGCGGAATCCTGAAACCTTGTAAGTCAGTCCGTCCGGATCATCATCGAACTGTATCATATAAACGATGCTGTCGGCCGGCATTCCGCTCGGAGTAAGAGCCGCACCTTCCAGTACTTTACCGTCGGTGATTTTAACCTTACAGTCGTATGAAGTATTTTCGACGAAATCGTTGGTAGTAAACGTTCTGTTGTTGTAGTCTACATTTACTTTTACCTTGTAATCCCAGAAGTTAGTTCCATCTTCCAACCACATTTCGGTAGGAACATTGGCTGCGGTATTGTAGGTATACATACGGAAATGTCCCAGTCCTACATCTCCCACTTCTTGTCCATTGTCAATAACGGTAGCAGTAACCCACCAGTCGCCAGCCATCTTTTCAACAGCTGTACCTCCAGGTTCTGTATCGTCATTACACGAAGTAAGTACAATTGAAAGAGCAACAAATAAGAATGTTATATATTTTTTCATAATGTTTCAGTAATTATTTGGTTAATGTAACACTAAGAGGAGTTCCTCCATAATCTACAGTCATCGTTACGACACCTGTTTCCGGATTGTATTTTCCTTCTGTCAGACTTAATGTAAGCTGTGAGGCAAAATACCAGTTCCCGACTTCAAGCAGGCTGAGTGTATTGTCGTCGTTCAATTTTACTTTGGCTTCTGCATGGAAATCGTACATCGGCTCAAATCCCGGGTTCATTCCGTAGAATTGCAGACCTCCCAGCAAGTCGTCGATCAGGTAAGTTCCGTCTTCGTTTTCCGTAATCAGAATAGGAGCACCTGTATAATGACGTGTACCGGCTTGAGATTCACCCTGATATGCACTTGCAAAATGATCAGGATCGACTACCATTACCTGACGGGTTTTTGAAACAGAGAAACCATCGACATTGGCTACGGAATATACCAGGTTGTAGAATCCCGGTGTAGCACTGTTTACACTACCGCTGACCTTTACTCTTTCGCTGATGTCTTCTCCGTTTTCGGTTGCTTCGTATCCGGGTTCTGTATAAGTTTCACCCAATGACAGTTTTACAAAATCATCACCTTTCAGGCTGAGTTCTGCAAAATAGGTTACTTTGGAAAGATCTTCTGTTGAATCGTCACACGAAGTAGCTGTTCCCATGAACAACCCTCCCATGAGTATGCAATAAAATATTTTTCTCATTTTCATAAGGCATTAAAATTATTAGTTTTTATCCCACCACACAGGAGTGCTTACCGGCACAGCTTTAGGAGTATTTACATTGTACATACGTGCACTCAGCGGGTATGTCATTCGTTTTACAAGTCCGCTTCCCAAACCGTTGATCCATGGTTCGATAAGGTCGCCCGGAACATAGCTTGAACCACCTTTGAAGATATCAACTTGTGGTACTGTTGTCAGATTCGGACAGTCGGTACGGCGTATTTCGCTCCATGCTTCCATGTGGTCCATACAGAACAGGGCTGCCCATTTCTGCATGTATACCAGGTGCAGCTTGTCGCTTGTTGAAGCTGCCTTGTCCCACAATGCCAGGATACCTGCTTCCTGACCGCCCATGCTACGTGCATTGAAGTCGGCAGTAACTCCAGCGTTGTATGCGCTTTGAGCGCCAGACTCATCATTCATGAAACGCAGTCTGACTTCTGCAATCAGGAATTGAAGTTCGGCCTGAGTAAACATATAGAACGGCTGGGTTGCTCCACCTCCGTCAGAATGCTGATAGTTGATGGCACTTACATTTTCATTTTTCCAGGTATCAGAACCGTTGTTATCGTCTGACTTGGTTCTACCACCCGGAATCTGTCCCAAATATTTGCCTTCTTTTTTATTCTTGTCGATAGCATAAGCGATACGCGGGTCGTCGTTTGCCTGATAGTAAGCTACGATAGGATATGCGGCACACTGGTTACCTGCTGAATTAACGGCATTTGTTTCATACCATGGGTTACGCTTAGATGTTTCGTCAGAAAATCCTGTAAAGGCTGCATCGCCAGTAAAGAAGTTGTTTTCCTGAACAAGTGTCTTAACTTTTTCTGTATAGGCAGCTGCATCTACTCCAGCATCGATAAAACGCAGGTACATGCGCAGACGCAATGCGTTGGCCAATCCTTTCCATTGCTCCATGTTGCGGTTGAATACCAAATCTTCGCTGTCCATTGTAGCATTGGCTGTCAATGCACTTTCGGCTGCATCTATCTCGGCCAGTACGCCTTTGTATACATCTTCTCCATTATCCCATTTCGGATTGCTCACAGAGTTGCCTTTCAGGGCTTCGCTATATGGAGCCTCGTTAGTATTATCAACCATTACTTGCAGCACATAAGCGCGCAGCACGGTTGTAGCGAAACGGTCGGCAGGATTTGTACTTTTATCGAGCACTTCCTGAGCATCCATCAGAGCACCTGCGTAAATGATACGGTAGGAATAGTCCATCAGCTGAGATGATTCATTGAACATGTACTGGCTGATTTCGATGTACTGGCTCTGTTCCGGATTCTGTTCATAATACTGTGCGAAGAAACCTGCATAGTTATGGATTTCACCTCCTACGGCTGCGGCAATACCTGCTTCAACAGAAGGGAAAATCAAGTCCGGCGTCATCTGCTCGTTGCTTGGGTAGTTTGGGTCTTCATTGATGTCAAGGTCGCAGCTTGTACACAGGCTTGCCATCAATAAGGTATATAATGCTAATTTTTTCTTGAGTTCAACTTATAAATGCAACTTTTTGGGT
>ULZG01022294.1_pt1 | contig 10297 bp, 7 predicted proteins | sample 1962881 | NCBI WGS metagenome assembly ULZG01 (sample SAMEA4835883, study PRJEB28245) | human gut metagenome | biome: gut microbiome; material: fecal sample | place: Denmark | collected 2008 | reverse complement strand
GCATCGGGCGGCTGTGCTTCTGGCAAGGGCTGTTGCAGCCGCCCCCGCGTTGCCTGCCTTCGGGAATTGGAAAAGGCAAGTGGCGGGGTCTATCCGGTCGAGGGGCTCGATGTGCGACCGCTCTTGCGCGTAGTCTACGATGAAGAGGAAGGGCACATTGGCTCCGGCCAGTGCGTTCATGCGGGCGATGGTTTCTGTCCGGCTGTACGTCTTCATGCGTCAATAGACTGCGGAGGCTATCACCTGGATTATCAGAATGAGGAACACCATGGCAATGGGATATACCGTGGCATAGGCCACGCTCGGTATGTTGCTGTCCGTCATGGAGTCGGCGGCGGCAAGGCCGGGCGTACTGGTCATGCCACCGGTGATGGTGCCCAGCAGGTCGAGAATGTTTATCTTGAACACGAACAGGCCTACGCATACTGCCACCAGCATGGGCACCAGCGTGATGGCGGCGCCTACGCCGAACAAGAGCCAGCCGCTTTCCTGGAACGTGGCCATCAGATTCCGTCCAGCCGATGTCCCTACTTCGGCAAGGAAGAGCAGCAGTCCCAGCTGGCGCAGCAGTTGGTTGGCAGGGCCGGACATGGACCACAGAATGGGGCCGGTCTTTCCGATGGCGCTCAGGAACAAGGCGACCATCAGGATGCCTCCCGTCAGTCCCGGAGAGAACGACAGACTGTCCGAGAAGGAGATGTTGAGCTTGCCGAAGAGCACGCCCAGCACGATGCCCAGAGCGATGGGGAAGAAGTCGGTGTCGGACAGTTGCTTGGTGTCGTTGCCCAGCAGGCGTGCCACTCCCTTGATGCCGTCCTTCTCGCCCACCACCATCAGCTTGTCGCCGAATTTCAGGGCGAGGTCGGGCGAGGGGGAGAGGTCGATGCCGCTTCGGCGGATGCGGGTGACGGTGCAGCCGAAGTTCTTCATCAGGTTGAGGTCGCCCAGCTGCTTGTTTATCATATCCTTCTTGGTGAGCAGCAGGGATTCAATCTCCTGCATGTCTACGAGTGGCAGTTCGCCTTCTTCGCGTTCGCCCACGAGGACGGCGAGCTGGTTTAAGGCCTCTTCGCTACCCACGGCTTGTATGTAGTCTCCCTCGTGCAGGATGGTCTGGGCGGTGGGGATGGCTATCTGCTCGTTGTGCTTGTGGCGTGAGATGACGGCTCCGGTCATGGCGCGCGCATTGATTTGCATCAGGCTCCGGTCGAAGACGGCGGGGTTGGTTACGCGGAACAGACAGGTTGTCAGTTCCGGGAACTGGCTGCGGCGTTCCTTCTCCAACCGGCGCGCCTCCTTGTCGAGGTCGATGCGCATGATACGGGGCAGCAGCTTAACGAAGAGAATCACGCCGATAACGCCGAAAGGATAGGCAATACCGTAAGCGATGGATGCCAGTGGGGAATGGGTGCTGTCAATGGCAACGGCGAGTCCCGGCGTACTGGTCAGGGCACCGGCTATCAGTCCCACGACACTGGGAGTATCGATGTCGAAGGCATATTTCAGTCCTACTGCCGTCAGGGCGGCGGAGCAGATGATGAGCAGGGTGATGATGATAAGCGTCTTGCCCTTGCTCCGGAAGGAGTCGAAAAATCCGGGACCGGCCTGGATGCCGATGGTGAAGATGAAGAGCACCAGTCCGAAGTTTCCTAATTCTTTGGGGATGATGACACCGAAGTGTCCGAACAGCAGGGCAATGAAGATGACGGCGGAGACGTCGAGCGAAAGCCCTTTAATCTTGATTCTTCCCAACATGAAGCCTAAAGCCACAATGAGAAAGAGCGCGAAATAGGAGGAGTTTAACAAGTCAGCAAACATAATCAGTTAAAGAGTTAGGAATTTATGTCACAAAGATAGTGCAAAAAAGTGAGATAGAAAAAGTCTTGCTTCCTTGTGGCATATAAAAAAAGATGATGTGCCATCAACCGTTTTGACACATCATCTTAATATATATATCGGCCTATATGACCGGTATTCCTGCGTGGGGCAGGGCGGTACTTATTTTTCGAGTTCCTTCAGCAGTTCCTCTACGGCAGCTTTCAGCTGTGTGTCTTCTCCCTTCACGATGGTCTCGGGTGAATTGGCTACTTTGATGTCCGGCTCCAGCTGCGAGTTCTCCAGATAGCTGCCGTCCGACAGGCGGTAGCCCACGACGGGGATGCCGAATACCAATGACGGGTCTTGCAGGCGTTCCCACGACACGCTGGTCATGGTTCCCGGCACGGGCATGCCTACCAGCTTGCCCAGTCCGCGGTGGCTGTAAACCCACGGCGTGCCGTGCGCATTGGAGTAGTTGGCCTCGCACATCACCATGATGGAGGGTTTGTTCCAGCGGCGGCTGGGCATGTCGCACGTCTCGCGACCGCGCACCACTTGGGTGAAGTATTTTTGTCCACTGAAAAGTATTTCTATATCCTCGTGCAAGCGTCCACCGCCATTGAAACGGGTGTCGATGACGATGCCTTCGCGGTTGTTGTATTTTCCCAGGATGTCCGAGTAGACGGAACGGAAACTGTCGTCTCCCATAGACTCGATGTGCACGTAACCCAATCGGCCACCCGACCATCGGTCAACGTCTGCCGCACGCTGTTTCACCCAGCGGCTGTAGAGTAAATCGCTGAACGCACCGTTCGTAATGGGGATAATGACCTCTTCCCAGTGCTCCTTGGTCTGCGGGTCGAAGAGAGAAACAAGTGTTTTCTTCCGTGCCTTGTTGTTGAGCAGCGTGTAATAGTCCGCATCGGGGGTGATTTCCACGCCGTCTATCTTTTCGATGACTGTGCCGGCTTTCACCCGGGTGTTGGCTGTGTCGAAGGGGCCTTTCTCCACTACTTCGGCAATGAGCATGCCCTTGCCCGTGTAGTTCCAGTCGAAGAACAATCCCAGGCTGGCAGTAGGTTCGGATTGCCCTTTGGGATAGAAACGGCCGCCGGTGTGAGATACGTTCAGTTCGCCCAGCCATTCGCTCAGCAGCTCGGCAAAGTCATAGTTATTGTCGATATGGGGCAGGAAGCGGCGATAGGCGGCGGTCATCTTGTCCCAGTCCACTCCGTGCATCGAGGTGTTGTAGAATCGCTTCTGCTGCTGGCGGTACACGTGGTCGAACATGTATTCGCGCTCCGCAGCCAAATCCATCTTGGCATCTACCTGGAAGGTGATGGGGGTCAGCGCATCGGATGAAGTGTCCATTTTCTGCATCTTGCGGCTGCCCAGCAGGAAGAGGTTTTTGCCGTCCTTGTCCAGCTGCATGTCTGCCCATCCGGCATCCATCTTGTGCAGCAGTTTGGTTTCCTTCTTGCGGAGGTTCATCTTCCAGAGGTCGTAGCCACCTTCGAAGGCTGCCAGGTAGTAGAGTGTCTCGCCATCCTTGGAGATGATGGTGCTGCCCATGTCGGAAGAGTTCGGGGTGAGGCGCACCACACGGTCTTCGATGCCTTTCAGCTCTACGACGATGTCTTTCGGCTGGTCATCTTTTTCGTCAGCATTGCTGTCTTTCTTGTCGTCTTTCTTCTTTTTATCCTTGTTTTTGCCTTGGGGGGTGTCCTTCCCGGCAGACTTCTTCTGCTCCTTCTCCAGCTCCTTGCGCAACTCGTAGTCTTCTTTGCTCAGGCAGTATTTGTCGTAGGCGTCTTGGTTGAGGAAGACGAGCATGGCGTCGTTCAGCGAGCCCCATGAGGCATGGGCACGCATGCCGTAGCGTTCGGTGGTGAAAAGGATGGCGTTGCCGTCCAGCGCAAAGTGGGGATAGCCGCTCATGTAGCCGCTATTGGTGAGGTTGATGATGTCTTTGCCTCCCTCTGCGCTGACCAGGCCGATGTCGGAGTAGGGGTCGTGCTTGTTACCCGTGAACTCAAGTGTAAACCATTTACCGTCCGGCGACCATGCGTAGTCAAATCCTCCGCCGGTGCTGTACCAGGTGGATCCGTCCGTAATCTGGCGCACCTTCTTCGTCTCCAGATTGAGCACCATCAGCCGGATGCGGTCTTCGATAAAGGCGAGTTCCTTGCCGTCGGGCGAGAATTGCGGATAGGCACGTTCCACGGTGGTGGAGGGCAGCAGCACTTCTTCTTCAATCAGCGTGGCGTTCGGGAAGTTAGGGTCTTCCTTGCGGGCTATCTTGGCAAGGTAGAGCTGCCAGTTGCCGCCTCGCTCGCTGGCGTAGGCCAGGGTGCGGTTGTCCGTCGCAAAGGAGAGGCCCGCTTCGCGTGCCGGTGTGTGCGTCACCTGCTTGGTAGTGGCATAGTCTGCCGAAGTGACAAAGACTTCTCCGCGCAGCGTGAAGGCAATCTGTTTTCCGTCCGGGGACACAACGGCAGAGGTGGCTCCGTCGGAAGACTGCAGGTTGGCGAATTGCGGCCGGTCATCGCGCACCAGTTCTATGGCGACTTTCTTCGGGGTGGCATCCGGCTGCTGGGTATAGATTTCGCCGTCGTAACTGTAGCACAACGTCTCGCCGTCACTCATGGAGAGGAAGCGCACGGGATGTGTCTTGAAGCTGGTGATGGGCTTCACCTCTCGGGGCTGTGCCAGCGGGAAGGCATACACGTTGAATGAGCCGCCGTTTCTCTCACTCAAAAAGTAAACCGTTCTTCCATCGGGTGACAACACCGGGTTGCGGTCTTCGCCCGCGCGGTCGGTGAGGTTGGTATGGATACCCGTCTTTGCATCATACAGCCAGATGTCGCGGGTGATGGAGGAGGTGTGGTGCTTTCTCCATTCATCTTCAAATCCCTTGCGGTCTTGGTAGAGGAACTGATGGCCCGCCTTGTCGAAGCAGACCGCTTCGGCAGGGGTGCCCAGCACTTGCTCCGTACGCCCTCCCGTTGCAGGTACTTTGTAAAGCTCGGTCATGGCCGAAGTGGGGAAAAGAGCGCTGCTTGCCGGGTCCTGGATGGATGCGGAAAACAAGATATACTTTCCGTCCGGAGTGAATGTGGAGGGTATCTCACCGGTGGAGTGGGTAGTGAGCCGTTGGGCGGTTCCGCCGTCTGCCGGCATCACGAATACGTCGAAGTTGCCGTATCTGTCGCTGGCAAAGGCTATTTGTTTGCCGTCCGGCGACCATATGGGGGTACATTCGTAGCTCTCTTGGGTAGTAAGCTGTGTGGCGGTTCCACCTTTGGCCGGCACCTTGTAGATGTCTCCTTTGTAGCAGAATGCGATTTCCGTACCGTCGGGAGAGATTTGCACATCGCGCATCCAGAGCGGCGTGGCGGCATGTCCGGCAATGGCAGTAAGGCCTAGTGCAAGGATTGCAAGGGTTTTCTTCATAAGTGTGTGGGTTGATGTTAATATAGAATGTTTATAAACGTCATGATGCTGTCCACAAGGCAAGGAGCGAGGTACGTCATTTCATACCTCGTGCCTTGTATATCTGTTCTTTGGCATTGTTGATGCTTTGGAACTTCTCTTCTGCGGCTTTCTTGATGTCTTCGCCCAGCGTTGCCACCCGGTCGGGATGGTGTTTCAAGGCTAGGCGGCGGTAAGCGGCACGCACTTCGTCATTGGTGGCAGTGGGTTCAATTTCAAGTACTTTGTAGGCCTCGTTCAGTGAGCTACCGCCTAGGTTAAGCATGGATTCCACTTCCTTGACCGATAGTCCCATGTACATGGCCACTTCTTTCAAGGCTTCTATCTCCTCGTTGCAGACGTGTCCGTCGCTTTTGGCAATTTCTACCAAGAATACCAGCAGTTGCAAGCGTTCCTCGTATGTCAGGTTGGCGGCAATCTGCGTTCCACAGTCACGGATGGTGTTTTTAAATGCCAGTGGGTTTTGTCTGTCCATCTGCTTGCGCTGTTCGAAGAGGTTGAGCAGTATCCGTTCTCCCTCGCCCACGGCAGCCTCACCGAATGTGCTTCTCAGAAAGCGGCGGACGAATTCCATTTCACTATGCATGATGCGCCCGTCTGCACGGATAATGTACGAAGCCATCACGAGCATGGAGAAGAGGAAACTGTTCCGTTGCCCGGTATAGGTAGTGCCGTGCGTTGGTGCTTCTCCATAATAACTGCCTGCGTCATTTGAATCGGTGTCGAACAATGAACCGAATACAAAACCTGCCAAGGCTCCCAGCGGTCCTCCGGCCATGAAGCCGATGATGCCGCCTATCCATTTAGCTGCTCCCATAATTTTTCTTGTTTAAAGTGCAAAAATAGAGATTTCTTACGAGAATTCCAGTAAAAGTGGATGAAGTATTGGGAGATGGGGGAATGTTTTGCTTGTGCTGTGGATATTGCATTGGCAGACGGAGTGCTCGAAGAAGAAAAAGATATTATCAATCAGTCGGCAGATGTATTGAATATTCCCGAACGCACTGCTATTCCGATTCGGTGTAACCATCCTTCTGTACCATTAGCGTTGCCCGGCATGTCGATATCTGCATCATCAGGGCGTCCTGGTGTCGTAATATCCTCGGCATCAAGGTCTTCGGGAAGTGTTTCCGGAATATGTCTTGAAGTGGATGTTACCTTGTAAATTTTCTGCATGGACTCGTTCAGATAGGTAGTAGCCCCGTAGGTAAAGAAAGGAATGATTACCTTGTCTTTCAGGTCGTATGCTTCGAGGAATGTACAGACTACCATTGCGGGTTGATGCCACCAGCAAGGCGAACCGACGAAAATTGTATCATATTTCGCCAATGCCTCTTTATCAAGCAGATTCGCTACTCCGGGGCGCAGGTCATTATAGGCTTCATGCTGAATGCGGTCGCTGTCATCGTAAGGATTTGCAGCATATGGTTCGGCAGCCTCAATGCGATGGATATCTGCGCCTGTAAGTTTCACGATACGTTCGGCAATGGCCTGGGTGTGTCCTTCGGCAGAAAAGTAGAGCACAAGCATATTGCCGTTTCCGGATGGAGTATCGGGAGTGTCGTCGGTGGTAGAGCATGCTGCCATTGTCGTTAGAGAGAGGAGCAAGAGCGGAATAAGAAGTAACTTTTTCATATTCGAGTTGTTTTTAGATATTTATTGATTAATGTATTCTTCATCGCTTACAGGTTCATACCACTGTGTAGCACCCAAATGAACTTTTGTATTGATAGCTATATGCGTGAATCCGCTGTCGGGAGCCGCTCCGTGCCAATGCACCACATCTGCCGGAATAGCGACTACATCGCCGGGATTCAACACTTGTATAGGCTTCCCCTTTTCCTGATAGTAACCTTTTCCGGCGGTGGCAATCAGAATCTGTCCGCCCGGATGCGAATGCCAGCTGTTTCGGGCTTTCGGCTCGAATATCACGTCGGAGACTACCACATCGAATGTTTCACTGTCGGTCATCAGCCGTTGGAGGTATGCCGTTCCGTTGAAATTGCTGCCCTCGATGGCATCTCCTTGGGGAAAGAGAGAGGCTGATGCTTTTGGGGGTGTTTCAATCTTGTTTTCCGGTTTCGGACTGCAAGCACCAAGTGTTGCAGCCAGTAGAAATAAGTAAGTCATCTTTTTCATCTTGAAGAGTTATTTTAAATGTTGTTTAAAGAAAGAGTCCAGTTTGGGAAGCGTGATTTTCAGATATTTCGGCTGGTCGTATAAATCCACGTGCGTAGCTCCGGGTACGACAAACAGTTCTTTCGGTTCGGCGGCTTTCGCGTATGCGTCCTCAGAAAAATATTTCGATACTGCATTTTCTCCCACTATGAAAAGCATAGGACGTGGCGATATAGTCTCGATTTGCGCAAAGGGGAAGAAGTTCATCATCGGTGCGAGGCTCGTGTAGGAGTAATAGCCCGTAGAGTTGGGATGTTGACCGCGTTGTGGATTGTCGTAATAATCGAGGAAGTCGATGGCAAACTTCGGTGTGTTCTCATCCACTTTTTCGGGCAGGGCACGGATATCCTTGCGTACAGCCCCACCATATTCCATCGTACGCTGGCGGCCGATTTCATCAAGGATAGCCATACGCTGTTCGTAAGTCTGCGAGTCGCCTACACCCTGACGGCGGGCGCGGCCCATGTCGTACATACTGATGGTGGCAAGTGCCTTGATGCGATGGTCTATCTGCGTAGCACTGACAGAGTAGCAGCCTCCGCCACAGATGCCGATTACTCCTATCTTATCAGCATAGACAGCCGGATGGTTCGTGAGGAAATCGACTGCCGCACTGAAGTCTTCTACCCGCACTTCGGGCGATTCCATACGACGCGGATAACCGCCACTCTCGCCATAATAGGACGCATCGAAGGCTAATGCCACATAGCCGAGTTCCGCCAACTTACGGGCATGGAGTCCCGAAGTCTGTTCTTTGACGCCACCAAAGGGATGACCGACGATGATGGCGGCATATTTCTTTGTGGCATCATAGTCTGCAGGGAAATAGAGGTCGCCAACTATATCAATCAAAAAACGGTTGTGGAATGTCACTTTCTGTTTCTTCACGTCATTCTCCACTGCTACAATCGGGGTTTCCGGTTTGATAGTCAACCCTTTGCTTTGCAATAATTCGTTCAATACTTGTTTGCCATTATCGGCTTCGCTACGTCCGATATTCTTTTCAATGATAGCCAGCACACCGCGTAATTCGTCCGGTGTTACGCCTACATTCAGCGCAATACCCATGTGCCCTTTCAGCATCGGTTCCACGCCTTTGCCCAAAGAAGCTATTATGGCAACGGTTGCCAGTTCCCGTTCGGCATAGGTCAGCACGTCCCGCTCGAAAAGCTCGGCAAAGAGATGTTCTTTAAGGAATACTTCGATTTCCGGGGCCAGGACGGCATAGTTGGCTTTCGGCGCATCTGCCGGGGTGCCCGAAATCTCTGCAAGAATGTCACGTCCGCGTTCGTATTTGCTGCGGGTATCGGTTATCGGTGACGCTTCGCGCCCCTGGTTGTCTCTGATGCCTTTTGCCTTACGCTCGTCAAGTACCGCAACCAATGTTTGCAGTCCGCGCAGGGCACGCGGAAAACCACAATAGGCGTAGGAATGGACCATAACTTCTTTAAGCTCGCTGACGGTGATACCGCTATTCAGTCCACCGATAAGGACTGTTCTTAATTGGTCGAGGTGCCCCATGCTTGTAAGGGCTGCGACCTCTGCGATGTATTGTCGTTTACTGTTCATGGTTTGTTCTGCTCTCGGTGTTTGCGAAGCTGCGATGCCGCATCCAAAGACAAGTCCGAGTAGCGTTGTCATAATTCTCATTTTTAGTTTCATAATCTTTATTATTATGTATCAAGTTTTACTTGCTGCAAAATTAGGCTGGATTTTCCACTTCGACCGGTCATGAATTACGGTTTAAAGGATAATTTTTACTGATTGGAGAGATAACCTGAAGATATTTTCTACATTTGCATAGAAACCACTGAAATGGACTGTTATGGAGAAGGTTATGCAACTGAAAACGATAAAGGAGTACAATGACTATATGGGTGTGGAAACAAGGCATCCTCTGGTCAGTGTCATAGAGGGAAGCCGTATGCCGCACCCCGTACCCCATGCACGCAAGCACGTGGGGATGTATGTGATTTTTCTGAAAGAACTACGATGTACGGACGATTTGACCTACGGTCGTCGCTCTTACGATTTTCAGGAGAACACGCTGGTGTTTATCGCTCCGGGGCAAGTATTCGGGCATGAAGCCGACGGGTCGACTTTTACCGGTTCCGGATGGTGTCTGTTGTTCCATCCCGACCTGCTACGCGGTACGCCGCTCGGTCGGCATATGCAGGATTATACGTTTTTCTCATACGCCGCTAACGAAGCATTGCATCTATCCAAACAAGAGCAACAGACCATCATTGATTGTTTGACAAAGATTGACGAGGAAACATACAACCAGGCAGATCGTCACACTAACCTGATTATCGCTTCTGCCATCGAGCTGCTGCTCAACTATTGCATTCGTTTCTATGATAGACAGTTTACTACCCGTAAAAAGGAGAACAAGGGCATGCTCGGCTCTTTTGAAGCATTGCTGAACGACTATTTCGTATCGGATAAACCCGCTGAGCGGGGTACGCTAACTGTGGCTTATTGTGCAGACCAACTGAACCTGTCTGCAAATTATTTCGGAGACTTGATTAAAAAGGAGACAGGTGTTTCTGCGCAAGAATATATATTAACCAAAACAATGGATAGGGCAAAAGAGTTGCTTACTGACCCCGCTAAATCTGTCGGTGACGTTGCTTATGCCTTAGGATATCAATATCCACAGTATTTCAGCAAGGCTTTCAAAAGAGTTGTAGGATGTTCTCCGAATGAATATCGGACATTGAGTTAATGTAAAAAAATAAGGAGCTAAGTTTTAGACTTAACTCCTCAATGCTCAACAGTCGGGATGACAAGATTCGAACTTGCGACC
>ULZG01004716.1_pt1 | contig 10378 bp, 16 predicted proteins | sample 1962881 | NCBI WGS metagenome assembly ULZG01 (sample SAMEA4835883, study PRJEB28245) | human gut metagenome | biome: gut microbiome; material: fecal sample | place: Denmark | collected 2008 | reverse complement strand
AAATCACGGAGGAAATGACCCGGCTGTGCGACTTTTCCTTTACGTCCACCAAGAATTTGGAACATTTTCTGTTTGACAAGGTGTAACGATGGCAGAACAGGCAATTTTCACCGTGCTGATCATGGTGTCCGACGGCAGCGGCAATCTTCTGATGGAGGATCGCAATGACCCCGGCTGGCCGGGCATCTGCTTCCCCGGCGGACACGTGGAGCCGGGCGAAGCCTTCACCGCGGCCGCCATCCGGGAGACCCGGGAGGAAACCGGGCTGACCATCGAGAACCCGACGCTGTGCGGGGTCAAGCAATTCCAGACCCGGGACAACGCCCGGTATGTGGTCCTTTTCTACAAAGCCGACCGCTACACCGGAGATTTGCAGTCCTCCGACGAGGGCGAAGTGTTCTGGCTGCCCCGGCAGCAACTGTCGGAATACCGTCTGGTGGAGGATTTCATGGACATGCTGAATGTCTTTGAATCCGACACGCTGAACGAGTTCCAGTACTATCAGGAAGATAACGGCGAGTGGGGGCTGCGTCTGCTGTAAGCGGAAACATTTACTTTTCTGGGCGGTATAATCCCCTTGACAGTTATGGTATAATGACCGTAGAATCGCGCAGGGGGTGAGACATCTGGAGAAGGCAAGCGTAAAGGTCATGGCGCGGAACCGGGAAGCCTATCACGAATACTTCGTGGAAGAAGAGATCGAGGCGGGCATCGAGCTGGTGGGCACCGAGGTCAAGTCCATCCGGGCAGGCACGCTGAACCTGAAGGACGCATGGTGCGGCATCAAGGACGGCGACATGCTCTTAAACCAGATGCACATTTCCCCCTACGACCACGGCAACCGCTTCAACGTTGACTCCCGCCGCCCCCGCCGTCTGCTGCTGCACAAGCGGGAGATCATGCGGCTCTACGGCAAGGTCAAGCAGGACGGCTACGCCCTGATCCCCCTGTCCGTCTATTTCAAGGGCAGCCGGGTAAAGGTCAAGGTCGGGCTGTGCAAGGGCAAAAAGCTATACGACAAACGACAGGCCGCGGCAGAGAAGGACGCCAAGCGTCAGATCGACCGGGCCATGAAGGAGAGAAGTCAATGAATCCTACATTCAAGATCACTATGGAAAACGGCGGCGTCATCGAAGGCGAGCTGTATCCCGACAAAGCGCCCCAGAGCGTCCGCAACTTCATCGACCTGTGCGATCACCATTTTTATGATGGTCTGATCTTCCACAGAGTCATTCCCGGCTTCATGATTCAGGGCGGCTGCCCCGAAGGCACCGGCATGGGCGGCCCCGGCTACTGCATCAAGGGCGAGTTCTTTTTCAACGGCGTCAAGAACGATCTGAAGCACAAGCGGGGCGTTCTCAGCATGGCGCGTTCCTCCTCCCCCAACTCCGCGGGCAGCCAGTTCTTCATCATGCACGCCGACGCCAAGCACTTGGACGGCCAGTACGCCGCCTTCGGCAAGGTGACCTCCGGCATGGACGTGGTGGACGCCATCGCCTCCGTCCAGACCGACCGCAATGACCGTCCTCAGGTGGAGCAGAAAATCGCCTCCATCACCGTGGACACCCACGGCGAGACCTACCCGGAGCCGAACAAGCTCCCCGATCCTTACGGAAGATTCTAAGTCAGCTATCGGCTGCAAGATACCGATGGTATTTTGCAGCTTCCCATGGGGCCGTACTGGTTTCGACGGGGGTAGTGAGGCTGGAATAGCGGGCCGTGGCGCCTGGCCACGATAAAACGGGCAATTTTTTAAATTTAACTGACAACACTACTGTTGCCCTGGCTGCCTGATTAGGCGCCCATCCGCCCCGGGAGTTCCGCTGACCCGGGCTCGGGTGTGATTTAAGCGGAGAACGTGCGTATGGTAAGCTTTGCCCATACCACGCATGATGAAGCTACCGATTCTCGTAGGGTGTTTGTTCCCGCCGGGGAAAGGGAATGCAAATAACAAACTGCGCCCGGAGAAGTTCTTTCCAAGTTGCTTTCGGACAGGGGTTCGATTCCCCTCGGCTCCACCATACGGCACAAATCCGAACACAATAGCCATTTCACAATAGCTGTTTTTGGGACGGTTTTTGTGCAAACGAGAAGACACGCCCTGCCATGATTAGCAAGGCGTGTCTTTGTTATGATACAGGGATGTTTTGACCCCTACTTCTTATACATCGCCTGAAGAATCCCGACTTTCTCGGCCTCCTTCACGACCTCACCGTGAAGGTATCTGTAGAGGACCAACATGGACGCCGGCGTCTCGCCTTTCTCTCGGCGGCAGTTTTCAATGATTCTCACTACCTCCTTATGGAGAGAATTCATGTGGTTCAGCTCCTCGCCAGACAGCCGATAGTATGTGTCCGCCGATTCCGGATCGGTAGCCCTGATATCCAGCGCATCCTTGATGTAGCGCTTGGCGTCGGCGACTTCGTCCTTGATGTGGTTCATCAGTCTTTCCCAATCTTCCACGCTCAGCCCTCCTGAATATACGAATAGATTGCGTCAATATCCTTCTTTCCCAGCTTTATGGTGATCTTCAGAAACGGGATTTTCACTGGCAACGGCTCCGTACCCAGGTACGGTTTTGCCGCCGCATACAGGGCATTCACGTCCACAAGGCCGTTTTCTTTATCGTAAACGCCCAGCGCCTTAATCACGGGGTGGTCTTCATACTGGGCAAGGATCTTCGGGATATTTGCAGTGAGTAGTCCTCCGGCGCCGGCGACGAGGACTCGATCCCAGCCCGTAAGGCTGGGGGCAATATCACGGTCAACGAACTTTGCAATACCGGATTGCACCTTTTCTATTGGAATCATACGTTACCTCCTTAAAATCAGGGGCGGCAAACGCCGCCCCATTGCATAAAACAGGGACGTTCCAGATTGTGCCCAAAGTGGGCACAATTCAGGGATTACTTGCAGTCACAGCCGCCGCACTTGGGCAGGGGGTTGTACAGCGTCTGTGCCGTGGTGCCGGTTCCGGTGGTCACGTCGGCGACCTGCTTGGGATAGAAGGCCGCGTTCATGTAGTTCACCAGAGCATTGTCCGCGCAGCAGCGCCGCTCCGCCTCGATCTTGATGTCCTTGGACAGTTCGGCCCTGACGCAATCCACGTCCTGGCGAACCAGCACAAAGCTATCCTCCGTCCGCTGATTGTGGACGGCCTGATCGCACAGAGCCTTGCGGATGTCCTTCAGCTGGCTATCCATGTAGGCGTACATCTCAAGAGCCTTCTGATCGTTGTAGGTATTCGCCTTCAGCAGCGAAATTTCGGCATCCTTGGCGGCCAGCTTCTGCTCACGCTCCAGCTCGTACCGGCTCACGGGCTTGTCCTCGCCGCACTCGCTCCGGGAATATCCGCCGATGACGTAAGGCACGACAGACACTGCGGGAGCAGACGAGGCAGCAGGAGCCGCCTCCCGATTGCGCATGGCCATTCCGCACAGCTCGCCGACGGTATTGGCTACGCCAAGAGTCGCGCCGGCAATGCCGAGGCCCAGAGCCGCACCAGTCATGCCTTTGCTTGCGTATTCCTTTTCGACTTCAACCATGTTAAAGCCTCCTTCAAAAATATTAGGAGGTGGCCACCTTCTACCTACAGGATAGCACAAAAGCAGGCGCACGATTTATCATCGTTACGCCTGCTTTTTCTCAGGAAACTATCAAATTATAATCAGATAATCAGATCATCCGGGAGTATGGCACTAAATCCCTTCACTGCATCATATTTCTTTTGCAGGCGTTGGACGATCCGATTTATCGTAGCAAGGGACACATGCAAATTCTGCTCCTGCCATTTCTGGCTTTTCCCGGCGGCTCGGGTAGTGAGGATCTCCATTTCCAGCGGCGTCAGAAACGCCAACCGGCCAAATTCATCCACCAGCACCCGATTGATCCGGGATCTGTCCATCTACGGCATCACGCTTTCTGCACCGCTTCCGCCCGGCGCACGGCATCAGACGTAGATTCTTCGAGCAGCGGCTTCTTAAATGCCTCATTAAATTCCGCTACAGCCGCCTCAATCAGAATCTGCATTTCTTCGGCGTCAAAATCAATACCCTTCTTCTTCAGAAGCGCTTCGGCGGTCTCCAGTGCCTTGGCCAGCTTGTCCGCGCCGTGGAGGGTATTCCACACCTGCTCCACGAACTGCACCGCCACACGGGCGATTGCGCGTTTAGTGTCATCGTTGATGTACTTAACGGCCAGCTGCTTGATGGCATAACCCAGGCAGCCGAAGATCGCGCACAGAATGGCAGCAATGATCTGCGTGCCGTAGTGATAAATGAAATATTCCAGCATAATATAATTCCTCCTTAGTTATGTAGCGGAAGTTTCCGTACTTCCTCCATTACACGTTTCGCAGAGCCGTTACCTCCGGCTTCTGCATATGGCTCATAAAGATAGTCGTTCAGATTCTCGTATTCATCACGGGTGATATACCCCCGCTCCACGTATTTCATGCCAAGAAATGTGATCCTATCGTGGGCGATTCCTATCAAAAGGCGAGTGCTTGCGCTTTTCTTTGTCCGGCGGGCATCCAGATAGCTCCAGAAGCCCGCCGACCCAATCAGCGTGATTAGAATCGTAACGGCAGTTTTTACCAATTCGTGCATCTCGTTCCTTCTTTCTCAGCCGTTCAGCCGTTCCACCGGGCATACCCGGGGCGGGTGTCCACGTGAATCCCCCAATCGTAAAGCCCGATGCCGCCGGTGCGCCCCATGACTTCCTCCGCTACCGATTTCATTTCCGCCGGGCTTGCGGCACTGTGCAGATCAGCGGCAAGCCCAAACAGATGCTGAGAGTTGGACACACCACCAACCTCTGCGTTGTGTGCCGCGCATCGCACGCCGGAACCACCGCCGTCCACAATGGAAATCGGGACGCCAAGCCGGTGTCGGATTTCATCCACAGTACGCACCATGGATTCCTGCGGCTCCACCGGGAAACCGCCGCAGCGGCCGCAGGGGCAACGAAATTCGGCGCGCTTGAAATACCGGATATCCTTCCACCAGTCTGCGCCGCCCTCCGTCCCCGGGGTGTCTTGGGGCTGTTGGGGCGGCTCGCCGGAAGCAACGACCTCCCGGATACGTGCCTCCGTCCCGATGCCGAATATCCCATCCACGGTAAGCCCGTAGTCGGCCTGAAACGCCCGGATTGCCCCCTGGGTATTCCTGCCCTCGATGCCGTCAATCGTGCCGGGAGAATAGCCCAGGTAAGTCAACAGGCATTGAATTTGCTTTACCGTCATACGTTCACCTCTTCCCAGCCCTTGGGGTATGCGGACGGTGACCATACATTATTGTCCAATGTGGAGCGATACACTTTGCTTCCCTCCGTGCAGCAGTCGCCCTTATTGTAGGGGCTGGTAGCCATGGCGACGAACGGCAACGCTTTCGCTGGGTCGGTGCTCCAAGCAAACCCCCACTGCGCTGGAAGTTCCTCTGGCTCCTGAGTGTAGATAGTGCTGTCATAGGGCTGCACCAGCCGCACCACACGGCCAGCAGATGACCGGCACACAAACCCGGCCTTGCGCTCCAACATGTTTTTGTTTGCGACAGCGGCCTTGAAACCGGGAATGTCGCTATCCGCCGCGTTCAGTTCGGTGCCTGTCATGTCCGGGGCTTTCTCCTGCAAGGCAAGCGCGTTCGCCCGTCCCTGAGCATACATGATGCTTTTTCTTTCCTCTTGTGTCACAGACTGTCAACCCCCTTCTTGTAAGCTTCATCCAGCTCTTTCAGCTGTTCCTCGCCGCCGCTGGATTTTAATTCCGCAATTTTTTCAAGAACGGCATTTTTGCGTTGTTCAATCGTCATGCGTTGTTCACCCCCAAAGCAGTTTCAATCTCAGTCAACGCAGATTCATATTCGGTATTCTTCTTCTGTGCTTCTTCCAGTAGGGTGAGAATTTGCACCCCGTCCCGATAGAATTTTCCATCGCTGTAGGTGTCGCCGATAGCCACGGGGCGGTCTGCGGGGTTGATAAGGGCATCCGTTTCCGGCTCGCTCGCAGAGCACCATAGCATGTTGGTCACGGTGCTGTTTTCAATAAGTGCCATTGATTTTGCCATTATGCAGCCCCCCTTGTATTACGAATGATAGCGATGCCGGAACCGCCAGTACCAACGGTTCCCTGTCTCGATCCGCCGCCACCAGCGCCCTTGTTTTCGGCGCCGTTACCGGCTGCATCGCCATACGAACCATCGCCGCCACCACCTTCGCCGCCTGTACCGCCAGTTCGTCCGCCGCCACCGCCGCCCGGACTGTACAGGGTTCCGGCTTCCTCTCCAAATTCTCTGGTGGTTGTGCCTTGCCCTGTGCCGTGTGCAGTTCCACCGTCGGACGCGCCATTGCCGCCGTTAGCGCTACTTGTGCCGCCTTTACCGCCACCACTTCCGCCATCCGGGTTTTTGCCCCCAGCTGCGGTGTAGGAAAATGCTGAGGTATCTCCCCCTTGTGCCGCTGTTGCGTTTCCGCCAGCTCCAATCACAATTTCATATGGCGTATTTTTTTGTAGCGATACATTTTTTGCGGTAAGTGTGTAGCCACCCCCGCCACCATGGCAGGTGCCAGAGCCGGTAGCCCCAGCAGCACCGCCGCCAACAAGGAATACGTCGATACCGCCCTCCGCACCGTTGAGGTTGGTAAATGTCAGCGTGCCGGAGGTAAGGAAGCGGATTTTCCAGTTGCCCTGAGATACGGTGATGGGCTCGTCAGAATCGTTGACGATTTCATAATCGCCAGTGTAGGTGAATTCAGGGATAGTGCTAAGAGGAATCGATACGGAATAATCTGTCACAACGATCACGGTTTTTGCAGTCGGCTTACCATTTCTGGTAACAGCTACCGTCCACGGGCCAGCCTTCAAGCCCTTGAATACTGCCACGCCGCTGGCGTTTGCAGCCTTTGCCTGCGATTTATCACTGTTGGAAACCGTCACCAGTTCCCCAGGACTCACCGTAACCGTCAAAACGCCTCCCGCCCCACCACCCTCCGTCATGTCAAGCTTGCTTGCAATTCCGGTAATACCGCCAGGCCCCAGAGACACCACGCAAACGGCTACCTGATATCTGGTGCCCGTAGCGTTGATGTCGGCTGTGGTCAAATCAGCAAATCCGTTCGCATCCGTAGCATACTGGATTTCGTCCACCACCTGATCAAAGGTGTCCTTCGTGCTGGTACGGGTGACGTCGATCGTCAGCACCAGCCGGGCATACCCGGAAGTTGCCTCGGTTACTGCCCAGTTCTGGGACGACGGGTGGATGATCTGACGCCCGCAGATCATGAGCTGCCCCGCCGTCATCGTAAGCGTAGAACCGGAATAGCTCAGATCACAGCCGGTCAGGATGCCGTCGTCAAAGATGGCGCGGCGGATAACCGCATCGTTAGCCGGGGTCACCTTCTGATTGGGGAATGTCACACCGGTAAAATTCGCACTCATTTGATTACTCCTCTCAATTTTTCTGTGGCCGTAGTGGCCAGCTCTCCGGACTTGTAATAGTAACGGGAGTCCTCGCTGCTTTTCCGTTTATAGGAGATGTAGGAACGGAGGATCTCACCATAGGCATAAAACGTGCAATTATCCTGTACGTTGAGATTCAGAGTACTCCAGAATTCCAGCTTGTGGTTGGTCTTGTTTTTGGCAAAAGTCTCTATGACTTTTGTCTCCACCTCTTCAAGCTTTTTGACGGAAATCGTGTCCCACGTCCCCGAAGCCCGGCGGGCGGGAACCGTCTGGGATACAGCGCCGTCCTCCGCAAGATACCAAGTGCTTCTCTGCCGGGAAACGATAGGCTCCCCGTCGTCGTCCTTCTCTCCGGTATCTACGTCACACAGCACCGTCAGTTTAGCAGCGCCAGAAGCCGAATAGTCCAGGTTCTGAAGCTGACTTTTCCCATCGTCAAAGCTGATATTGTGGGCTTCGATCGGTGGGGTGGAGATGTTGCACAGCAGCTCGTCACCACCGTCCGAAAACCGCACCGTTACCCGGTAGCTGCGGCGCATGAGCCTGGCATACTCGGAAAGCTTGTAGCAGTCGTTGTTGTCCAGTTCCGGCGGTGAAAAAGCGGTTGTGTCCAAATTGGACACCGTCAGATATGGCAGCGCATAGGCGGTGTCCGTGCATTCAATCCAGTGTTCGGTCAGCTGCTGAACGATGAAGTTGCCGACAGTCTGCTTTGCGGTCTGCTCGGCGAGTTCCAGCGGCCGGGAAAAGGCGTCCAATGGGGACGTGAGCGTCAGCAACGTGCGGTCGGTCTGGGGCTTCACGCCGGTTATGGAATAGACGCCGCCGTCGATCACCAGCCAGTTTCCCGCGTCGCTCTGGCCGATCTCCGTCCCCACCACCGTCACCGTGCTGTTCTCGGCGCTGAGACTGTCCAGGGTCAGCGCGCTGGAAATGACGGCGGCCATCCGGATCGTCCGATAGGTCGCAAAGCTTTTCACAAATGCCCACATATCAAACGCTCCTGTAATAGTAGAATAGAGTGAGATCCGCAGAGCCGGTAAAGGACGCGTCCGCCTCGATGGAGATGGTCACGGGTTCATCCACCGGAATGTGGGGAAACGGCGTGGTACTCAAATCCAGTGAGTCCAGCAGATCCGTCACCGTCCCGTCTGCGGAGACTTTTCGGACATAGGACTGTTCCCGCCGGCTGGAATATTCCAGCCGATCAGAGGCAATCAGAACCGCCGTAACGGAGCAGATGCCGAAGGTCTTGCCGCTGAGGTTGCCGACCATTCTGATTTTGGGGTTGGTGATTGCGCCGTAGTAGCTCAGTTCCAGAGACCCGGGGATATGCCCACCGCCGCGAAGCTCCCCCGCCAGAGAGCCGGAGCTGTCGACGCCGTACATTAAGCTACTGTCATAGACATAGTCGTAGCGCTTGCTGCTGTCGCCCCCTGCGGTCTCCAGGGAAAGGGTCGTTGCATATGGCTTATACCACGGGGTCTTTACGTAGAAGCTGCTGGGGACTTCCAGCCAGCCGACCTCGTTCAACTCGCCCTTCTGAAGGAAATTGACGTCCACATCCCGCCGGTATTCCTGGTCGCCCGTGGGATTGTAGCAGAGGATGACCGTTCCGGCAGCGGCCAGCCAGTCCACGAAGGACTGGTAGACCGCATAGGCGTTTCGAGTAAAGTACACCGTGAAAGGAACTGTCCCCTGCGGCTCGCTCTCGCCGCTGACGGCGAGGAAAAAGCCCCGGGTGAGGTCTGCATAGGTGGGCGACAATGTATAGCCAAATCCGGCCAGAGAGGACACGTACACGCCATTTTCGCCGTTCAGCCCCCAGCGGTCGCCCGCTGCGTTTTGAAGATAAACTTTTCGTATCCGTCTCATAGATCCTCTCCCAATTTCTCGTTGACCAGGTTCAGCAGCATGGAAATATCAGCGTCGGTCAGTTTCTGCACGTAGATCGTGAGATTCACGGTTTTGCCGCCGGCCGTGGTAACGGCGACATTCCGCGCCCGGCGGGAGCCGTTCAGCTGGGGGACATCGAAGGAGGTATCAATGGCGTCCGCCATCTGGGCGTTGACCAGGCGCATTTCCTTCGTAAATCCGGAGCCGATGCCCCGCGCCATCCAGACGCCGACCTCCTGCTCCATCACCTTGGATGGGGACTTGATGCCAAACTTGGATTTAATCCAGCCAACGGTATCATCAACCCATCCGGAGAGCAAATTGTACAGCCATTCGGTTGCGCTCTTAATGCCGTTCCAGATTCCCCGGATTATGTTTGAGCCAACCTGAAGGAATTTGCTGTCGCTGTTGGCCATGGCGTCCAGGAACGTCGTAACGATGTTGTCCACGGCGTTGCCGATATCGCCCAGGCTGTTGAAAATGCCCTGAATCAGTCCGAGAACCAGCTCGACACCGGCTTCCAGCAGCTGCGGGGCGGAATCAACTAGGGCGGTGAGCAGCTGGGTGACAAGCTGAACAGCGGCCGGAATCATTTCCGGTGCGGCCTGGCCCAAGCCGGAAATCAGCTCGGAAACCATGCCGACGGCCGAAGTGATCAGATCCGGGCCTTTGTCGGCCAGCCCCTGGATGAGCTGCCCCACCAGCTCCACGGCGGTCTCCGCCAGCTGGGGCGCGGAATCAATGATACCGTTCAGCAGCTCCTCCACAAGATCAAGGCCCATGTCCAGCAGCTCGGGGCCTTCCTCACTCAGGCCCTGAATGAGCGATTGGACAAGCTCCCTGCCGCCATCCATGATGGAAGGCCCGTTCTGCGTCAGGCCGCTCAGCAGCGCTTCCACCACATCCAGAGCCGCCTTGGACAGCTCCGGGGCGCGGCTGGAAAGACCGGTGATCAGCCGGGTGATCAGATCCGCAGCACCCTGCGCCATATCCGGCGCAGCGTCCGCAATGCCGTCCACCAGCTCCAG
>ULZG01005632.1_pt1 | contig 10511 bp, 8 predicted proteins | sample 1962881 | NCBI WGS metagenome assembly ULZG01 (sample SAMEA4835883, study PRJEB28245) | human gut metagenome | biome: gut microbiome; material: fecal sample | place: Denmark | collected 2008 | reverse complement strand
ATGCAAAGGTATAGCTTTTTTGTAAACCACCAAAACTTTTACAGGGAAAAGTTGAAATTTTATGCCCGTTTTAACAGTTGTTTACAATTAAAACACCACATTGTGGACGCACACATTATATTATTATACGCGCGAGAAATACTATCAAAAGACAGTAGTAGAAAGCTCGTGTTATTGCCACGCTACGGCAATGTTGTTTTTGTGCTACGGCAATATTGTTTGAGTGCTACGGCAACATTGTTTTAGTGCTACGAAAATATCAACCAATGTGACACTTGAAATAACATAGCACAATAATAAATATGTAGAGCTATTTGCTCATATCATTTTTTTGCCGTAAATTTGCACTACTCGTGTGCCACCATGCGCACTAAAAACCGAAGAAAACAAAACATTCACATAAAACCTAAAAAAAACAAATCTATGAACAAGTATCCAAAAATTGGTATTCGCCCAACCATCGACGGTCGTCAGGGTGGCGTTCGCGAGAGTCTTGAAGAGAAGACAATGAACCTTGCACGTTCGGTCGCAAAGCTTATCACAGAAAACTTACGCAACGGTGACGGCTCACCCGTGGAGTGTGTCATCGCTGACACTACAATAGGACGCGTAGGAGAGAGTGCTGCCTGCGCTGAAAAGTTTGAGCGCGAGGGCGTTGGCTCTACCATCACCGTCACATCATGCTGGTGCTATGGTGCTGAGACAATGGACATGAACCCACACTGGCCGAAGGCTGTATGGGGCTTCAACGGAACAGAACGTCCGGGCGCAGTATATCTGGCAGCCGTGCTCGCTGCCCACGCACAGAAGGGTCTGCCCGCATTCGGCATCTACGGACACGACGTGCAGGACCTCGCCGACGATTCTATACCGGCTGACGTGGCTGAGAAGATTCTGCGCTTCGCACGCGCTGCTCAGGCAGTGGCTACAATGCGCGGCAAGTCGTACCTCTCTATGGGTTCGGCATGTATGGGTATCGCAGGTTCTATCGTTGATCCGAACTTCTTCCAGGAGTATCTCGGTATGCGCAACGAGAGCGTTGACCTCACCGAAATCATCCGCCGCATGACAGAAGGCATCTACGACCACGTAGAGTTTGAGAAGGCCATGGAGTGGACTCGCGAGAACTGCATGACAAACGAGGGCGAGGACATCGCCAACCGTCCGGAGAAGGCTAAGACACGCGAGCAGAAGGATCAGGACTGGGAGTTCATCGTGAAGATGATGATGATTATGAAGGACCTCATGCACGGCAACCCACGCCTTGAGGAACTCGGCTACAAGGAAGAGGCTATCGGCCACAACGCCATCGCAGGCGGTTTCCAGGGACAGCGCCAGTGGACCGACTTCTACCCGAACGGCGACTACCCTGAGGCCCTTATGAACACCTCGTTCGACTGGAACGGTCTGCGCGAGCCTATCACACTGGCTACGGAGAACGATGCTGGCAACGGCGTGGCTATGCTCTTCAACCACCTGCTCACGGGCAGAGCACAAATCTTCTCTGACGTGCGCACATACTGGAGCCCCGAGGCTGTGAAGCGCGTGACCGGCAAGGAGCTTACCGGTATGGCAGCTAACGGTATCATCCACCTCATCAATTCGGGTGCAACAACACTCGACGGCTCTGGCGCAGCTACTGACGCAGAGGGCAAACCAGTGATGAAGCACTTCTGGGAGATGACAGACAAGGATGTAGACGCTTGCCTCCAGGCTACCACATGGTATCCGGCTAACCGCGACTACTTCCGCGGCGGTGGTTTCTCTTCAAACTTCCTCACACGCGGCGGTATGCCCGTAACAATGGTTCGTCTGAACCTCGTGAAGGGACTCGGTCCGGTTCTGCAGCTCGCTGAGGGATGGACAGTAGACGTTGACCCGGAAATCCACAAGGTTCTTGACAAGCGCACCGACCCGACATGGCCTACCACATGGTTCGTTCCACGCCTCACCGACAAGGCTCCGTTCAAGGACGTTTACTCTGTGATGAACAACTGGGGTGCTAACCACGGTGCCATCACTTACGGACACGTAGGTGCCGACCTCATCACGCTCTGCTCTATGCTCCGCATTCCGGTTTGTATGCACAACGTGGAGGACGAGAAGATATTCCGTCCTGCTTCATGGAACGCATTCGGCATGGATAAGGAGGGCGCAGACTTCCGCGCTTGCAAGAACTACGGACCTATTTACAAATAATTTATAATTGAGAGTTGAGAGTTGAAAGTTATGATATGCAATGCAGCTAAATATCGCAGCTTAAATATTCAGCTATTGTGGTAATCATAACTCTCAATTCTCAACTCTCAACTTTCAACTATATAATCTCATGACAAGAAGATTTATCCTCAACGAAGTATCTTACTTCGGCCCCGGCGCACGCAAGGAGTTGCCTGGCGAAATACGCCGTCTCGGTTTGCACAAGGCACTTGTTTGCACCGATAAAGACCTTATTAAGTTTGGTGTTGCACAGAAAGTGCTCGATGTGCTCGACGAGGCACAGATACCTTACGAGGTGTTCAGCGAGATAAAGCAGAACCCGACCGTAAAGAACGTGAAACTCGGTCTGGAAGCATTCGCCAAGTCGGGTGCCGACTTCCTGCTCGCCATCGGCGGCGGTTCGAGTATCGACACATCGAAGGCCATCGGCATAATCACCAACAACCCTGAGTTTGCCGACGTAGTGTCGCTCGAAGGCGTTGCCGACACCAAGCACAAGTCGGTGCCATTCATCGCCCTGCCTACAACAGCCGGCACAGCAGCCGAGGTGACCATCAACTACGTCATCACCGACGAGGAGAACGAGAAGAAGATGGTATGCGTTGACCCCAACGACATCCCGGCTATCGCTATCGTAGACGCAGAACTGATGTACACTCTGCCGCGCTCGCTCACCGCAGCAACCGGTCTCGACGCACTCACTCACGCCATTGAGGGCCTCATCACAAAGGGTGCTTGGGAGATGAGCGATATGTTCGAGATAAAGGCTATCGAGATGATCGCACGCCACCTGGAGACAGCCGTTAACGAGCCGTCTAACCCGGAGGCTCGCGACGGAATGGCTGTGGCACAGTACGTGGCTGGCATGGCGTTCTCTAACGTCGGTCTGGGCGCAGTACACGGCATGGCTCATCCGCTCGGCGCTATCTTCGACATTCCGCACGGCGTGGCTAACGCCCTGCTGCTGCCTATCGTGATGGAGTTCAACGCTCCTGCAGCACTCGACAAGTACGTCACAATCGCAAAGGCGATGAACGCTTACAAGGAAGGCATGACACGCGAAGAGGCTGCCGAGGCAGCTGTTGACGCAGTGCGCCAGCTAAGCATCCGCGTAGGCATTCCGCAGCACCTCGCAGAACTCGGCATCAAGGAGACAGACCTTCCGCGTCTGGCTAAGGCAGCCTTTGCTGACGTCTGCACACCGGGCAACCCGCGCGACATCACCGAAGAGGACATCCTCGAACTTTACAAGAAAGCGTTTTAATAAAGAAAAAAACATGATACAGGATTATCAGATACAGGAATTTCTGCGTCAGGCTCACCGCGTAGGCGATGCAGGCTTGACATTGTGCTCAAGTGGCAACATCTCATGGCGCATCGGCGACGAAGCGCTCGTTTCAGGCACAGGCTCATGGGTGCCGACACTTCCGAAAGAGAAGGTATCCGTCTGCCGCATCAGCGACGGCGAAGTGCTCAACGGTGTGAAGCCTTCAATGGAGAGCGGCTTCCACCTCGGCGTGCTCCGCGAGCGTCCCGACTGCGACGTAGTGCTCCACTTCCAGTCGAAGTACGCAACCGTTGTGTCGTGCATGACAGAGACACCGAAGGACTTCAACGTAACGGCTGAGGTGCCGTGCCACGTAGGTCGCGAGATACCGGTCATCCCCTACTTCCGCCCAGGCTCACCGGAGCTTGCCGAGGCTGTTAAGGCTGCGCTGAAGGACCACAACTCTGCTCTCATGCTGAAGCATGGCCAGGTGGTTTGCGGCAAGACCTTCGACGAGGTGTTCGAGCGTGCAATGTTCTTCGAAATGGCATGTCGCATCATCGTGCTCAGCGGCGGCAAGTATAACACGCTGACCAACGAGGAGATTGACGACCTTGAAAGCTACGTGTTGGGAAAGAAGGGATAAAAAGATGGTGAGGTGGTGAGATGGTGAGGTGGTGACAATAGCAACATCTAATCTCAACATCTCAACACATCACCACATCAACCTTATCAATATGACCTATTTAGCTATCGACTTCGGCGGCGGCTCAGGACGAGTCGTCGCCGGAACTATTACAACCGAAGGCGGAAAGAAGCAGCTCACCATGCAGCTTGTACACCGCTTCCAGAACCGCCAGGTGCGCCTCGGCGAGCACGTCTACTGGGACTTCCCTGCCCTCTTCGAGGACATGAAGACCGGACTGCGCAAGGCGGCACAACTCGGGCTGAAGGTGTCGGGCATCGCCGTGGACACATGGGGCGTCGACTTCGGACTCATCGACCGCAACGGCGACCTCATCGGCAACCCCGTCTGCTACCGCGACGCACGCACGCAGGGCATGGCTGACGAGTTCTTCGCCGACACCGACCGCACAGCTCACTATAGCGTGAACGGCACGCAGGTGATGGAGATAAACACGCTGTTCCAGCTCCTGAGTCTCAAGAAAGCCAACTCGCCGCAGCTGCAGATAGCCGACAAGATGCTCTTCACGCCCGACCTCTTCTCATACTTCCTCACCGGCGAGGCGAACACCGAATACACCATAGCCTCAACATCCGAGATGCTCAACGCTACGACACGCGACTGGGACTGGGAACTTATCGACCGTCTCCAGCTGCCGCGCCACCTCTTCTGCCCCATCGTTATGCCGGGCACCGTGCGCGGAAAGCTGCGCAAGGACATAGCCGAGGAGACCGGACTGGGCGAAGTTGACGTTATTGCAGTCGGCTCACACGACACGGCAAGTGCCGTAGCGGCGGTTCCGGCTAAGGACGACGAAAGCCCCGTGGCGTTCATCAGCTCCGGAACATGGTCGCTGCTGGGTGTAGAGCTCAACGAGCCGATACTCACCGAGGAGGCACGCCGCGCCGAGTTCACCAACGAAGGCGGCATAGGCGGCAAGATCACGTTCCTGCAGAACATCACCGGACTGTGGTTCCTACAACGCCTCATGGCAGAATGGAAGGAAGAAGGCGACGAACAGCAGTATGACACGCTGCTCGCTGCTGCCGCAGAAGCGGAGATAAAGACCGTGATACCGGTAGACGCAAAGGAGTTTCAGAACCCCAAGTCGATGCAGGCTGCCATCTGCGACTATTGCACCGAGCACGCACTCGAAGTGCCGCAGTCGAAAGGTGCCACAACGCGCGTCGTACTGCAGTCGCTCGCAGCGAAGTATGCCGAAGCAACGGCACATCTCAACGCGATGCTGCCCAAGCCGATAAAGAAGCTGCACATCATCGGCGGCGGATCGCAGAACAAGCTACTCAATCGTCTTACAGAAGAAGCACTCGGCGTGCCCGTGGAGGCAGGACCCGTAGAGGCAACAGCCATAGGCAACATACTCTGCCAGGCACTCGCCAAGGGCGAAGTGAAATCGGTGGCAGAGATGCGTAAAATTGAAATCTAAACAAAGCAAATGAAACAACCTATTCTATCAAAGGACGGCGTGAGCTACATCGTCCCGTTCATACTCATCACGTCGTGTTTCGCCCTGTGGGGCTTCGCCAACGACATCACCAATCCGATGGTGAAGGCGTTCTCTAAGATTTTCCGCATGTCGGCGACAGACGGCGCACTCGTCCAGGTGGCGTTCTACGGCGGCTACTTCGCCATGGCGTTCCCGGCAGCCATGTTCATACGCCGCTACAGCTACAAGGCAGGCGTGCTCGTCGGACTCGGACTGTATGCTCTCGGTGCTCTGCTGTTCTATCCGGCAAAGATGACGGGCGAATACTATCCGTTCCTCGCAGCCTACTTCATCCTCACATGCGGACTGTCGTTCCTCGAGACATCGTCGAACCCGTACATCCTCTCAATGGGAACAGAGGAGACGGCAACACGCCGACTGAACCTTGCGCAGTCGTTCAACCCGATGGGCTCATTGCTGGGCATGTTCGTGGCTATGAACTTCATCCAGGCGAAGCTCAATCCGCTCGATACGGCAGCACGTGCCCAGCTCAACGACGCACAGTTTGAAGCGGTGAAGGAGAGCGACCTGAGTGTTCTTATTGCTCCGTACCTTGCCATCGGCATCGTTATCTTCGCCATGTTCATGCTCATCCTCATCAAGAAGATGCCTCACAACGGCGACAAGAACCACGACATCAACTTCGTGCCCACGCTGCGCCGCATCTTCTCGCTGCCCCACTACCGAGAAGGTGTCATAGCGCAGTTCTTCTACGTCGGCGTACAGATTATGTGCTGGACCTTCATCATACAGTACGGCACGCCAATCCTCATGGCTGAGGGCATGACGGAGCAGGCAGCCGAAGTGATGTCGCAGCAGTACAACATCATTGCGATGATCATCTTCTGCTGTTCGCGTTTCATCTGCACGTTCCTGCTTCGTTACGTCAACACCGGTCACCTGCTTATGACGCTCGCCATTGTGGGCGGCGCACTCGTCTGCGGCGTAATCTTCCTTCAGAACATCTACGGCCTGTACTGTCTGGTAGGCGTCAGCGCATGTATGTCGCTCATGTTCCCCACCATCTACGGCATAGCGCTCACGGGCTTGGGCGACGACGCGAAGTTTGGCGCAGCAGGTCTCATCATGTCCATCCTCGGCGGTAGCGTTCTGCCTCCGCTCCAGGCTTCCATCATCGACCGTGGTGAGCTCTTCGGTATGCCAGCCGTGAATGTTTCGTTCGTTCTGCCGTTCGTCTGCTTCGTCGTGATCGCCATCTACGGACAGCGCACGTACATGAGAAGCAAGAACAAGCTGAACGGATAACACAAGCAAACGATTGAACTTCGGGGTTTATTTTTGGTTCATCCGACATTTCGAGTGATACACAACCTAAGCTTTTCTCACCGTTCGCGTCCGCCGTCCGATCAGATTCCGTCCGCTGCCCGATCAGATTCCGTCCGCCGTCCGATCGGATTCCGTTCGGGTGACGATGACTTTTCGTGAGGTTTTACTGCGAAAATATAAAAAACATGAGGGTCCTACTTGGTGCTGCGGAGGCCGGAGACCTCCGCTACTTGATAACTATTAGGGTCATACACGGTACTGCGGAGGCCGGAGACCTCCACTACTTGTTTGCTAAAAGCCGCTGGGCGAAAGGAAGTGCATCGTTTCGCCCGTGACGGGATGACGGAACGTGAGTTCGGCGGCGTGAAGATACATGCGGTCGGCGCGCTCGATGCCGTAAAGCGGGTCGCCGAGGATAGGACAGGCGAGACCTAAGGGATGGGCGCAATGCACGCGGAGCTGGTGCGTGCGACCGGTTTTAGGATATAGGTGGACAAGGGTTCGGCCCTTGTCCACCTTTTTTGTTGTGTACGCCACGGCAGTATTCGCATCCACTGCCCTCACCTCTACTATATTATATAATGTTAGTGCGGGCTTGCCGTGCTCCATGTCCACACGCTGGCGCGGACGGTCGTTGATGTCGGCGATGAGAGGCAGAGAGATGGCTTCCAAGCAGCCTGACGGCTGCGCGGAAGAGTTTTGAGTTTTGAGTTTTGAGTTTTGAGTTGGCACGCCGCTGAGCACAGCCTCGTAGCGCTTCACGGTCTCGCGACTGGCGAACTGACGCTGCAACTCTACATACGCCTCCTCGGTGCGGGCAAGCACAAGGAGTCCGCTCGTGTCCATGTCGAGGCGGTGGGCGGCTTTTAAGAATTTTGAGTTTTGAGTTTTGAGTTTTGAATTGTTTGCGAAGTATTCTTCTACGCTGATATTCGCCGAGTCAGAGAATTCCGACCTCACGCTCTCCGCCTTTCCCGGCACCGACAGCATGCCCGCCGGCTTGTCAACCACCATTATATACTCGTCTGCGTACAGCACGCGCGGCTCGGCGGTGTGCCTCTTCTTCGCGAGTGGATTGGGCGCCACGTCCAGTCCCTTGAGCATGTGCGTGAGTATGGGCAGACACTTCGAGCGGCAAGCAGGATAGTAGTGCAGATGGTGGCGGATCTCGGACGCAGGCGACTCGCCCCACCAGAACTCAGCCATGCAGACGGGGCGCAGATGGTGCTGATAGGCGTATTGCAGGAGCTTCGGCGCACAGCAGTCGCCGGCTCCGGCTGGGGGCATGGCGTGCGTGTACTCGCGGAAGATGTCGATAAGGTCGCGCTCCTCGCCCTTGGCATTGAGCATGCGATAGGCAGAGAAGAGCCAGCGCTGCAGCTCGTCGCTCATCTGCTTGCGCTTGTGCTGAAGCGATTTTAAGAATGTTGAATGTGGAATGTGGAGTGTTGATTCGGCTTGCTCCATCGCCTTGCGACGCCGGCGCAGTTCCGCCTTCATAAACTGACTCTCGCGAATCATCTCCGCCTGCTCCTCCTCGCTCAGCGCCTCGCCACTCTTGCGGCGTGCGTCGCGGCGCGCCTTCGCAGCGTCCACCTCAGCCTTGAACGCGTCCACCTCAGCCTGCAAGCGCTTCTTCGTCTGCTCGTGCTGCGCCACGCTCTGCAGATACTCAGGGTCGTGCTCAATGGCTGCAATCTCACGGTTGATGGCGCTTATCTCGCGCTCCGTGCGCTTGAAATGGCCGTCGGGCTGCTGCGCGTCGAACACGGGCGGCACGAAGTAAGGCCAGTCGTTCCTACCGCCAAGCAAACCCGAATAGGCGGCAAGGAAGCCACGCTGCAATGCGCCCGACTCGTCTTCATACTCCACAACGAGCACACCGAACATCTTGCCGCAGCCCTTCTCCGTGCTCATCAGGTCGGCATCGGCGATGTAGCGCTGCAGCTCCAGCGACGCAGCCTCAGCAAGCGTGTCTACGTCGTAGCAGAACGGATAGGTGAACTGGCGGGGTGAGGGAATGGAGACGTTGAGAGTGTGGAGCATTTTTGAGTTTTGAATTTTGAGTTTTGAGTTTTGAATTGATTGCAAAGTTATTGAATTTTACAAATTGTAGGGCATAACACATCGGTTTTTCGATAATTTTATCTACATTTGCATTATTGAATACCCAAGACTAAACATCTCAATTAAATATCCGAAAGGTAACAATTAAAAATTAAGAATTAAAAATTAATAATTACAGCAATGAGTACACTCAAAAAAGACTTCGCCTCTAAGCTTCTCGAAGTAAAGGCCATCAAGCTTCAGCCCAACGATCCGTTCACATGGGCATCAGGTTGGAAATCTCCGTTCTACTGCGACAACCGCAAGACTCTCTCGTTCCCTTGGTTGCGCTCGTACGTTAAGCTCGAACTCGTTCACACCATCCTCGAGCACTTCCCCGAGGCAGAGGCTGTGGCAGGCGTAGCTACCGGCGCCATCGCTCAGGGCGCACTGGTTGCCGACGAGCTCAACTTCCCGTACGTCTACGTGCGCTCTAAGGCTAAGGACCACGGCATGCAGAACCTCATCGAGGGCGAACTGCCAGCAGGCGCTAAGGTGGTTGTCGTAGAGGACCTCATCTCTACCGGCGGCAGCTCGCTGAAGGCTGTTGCAGCTCTGCGCGAGGCAGGCTACCAGGTAGTTGGCATGGTGGCTTCTTACACCTACGGCTTCCCGATTGCAGCTCAGGCTTTTGCCGAGGCTGACGTACGCCTCGAAACTCTCACCGACTACGACCACGTCGTAGAGCAGGCTCTTGAGACTGGTTACATCAAGAACGAGGACGTAGAGCTGCTGCACGAGTGGCGCAAGGACCCAGCTAACTGGAAGAAATAATAAGATGGTGTGGTGGTGAGATGGTGATGTGGTGACAATGGATGTTGAAATGTTGAGGCGTTGATATGTTGAGACTACTCTCACCATTACAATATCTCAACACATTTTTCACCATCTCAACATCTCAACCCCTCAACATTTTTCGAAGAAAAAAACATGACAACATTCGAAAGTACAATACGACAGATCAACTATCCGCAGCAGAATGTCTACAACAAGCTCAGCGACCTCAGCAACCTGCAGGCTCTGAAGGAGCGTTACGAGCTGATGAAGGACACGATGCCCGAGGAGGCGCGCCAGCAGGCGGAGAAGATTAAGGATATGACGTTCGACTCCGACTCGCTCTCTGTCAACGTGCCGCCAGTAGGATCAATCCGCCTGCGCATCGTAGACCGCGACGAGCCGAAGTGCATCAAGTTCGAGAGCGAGCAGAGCCCCATCCCGTTCAACTTCTGGATTCAGCTGCTGCCCGTCACCTCCACAACATCGAAGATGAAGCTCACCATCAAGGCTGAGCTCAACATGTTCATCAAGCAGATGGTGAAGAAGCCGCTGCAGGAGGGCATCGAGAAGATTGCCGACGTGCTGCAGATGATACAGTATTAAGCCGAATCAGGAGGGTATCTAAGGGGGTGCACTTGTCTCCGCTCGGCTTTGCCGCTTGC
>ULZG01063257.1_pt1 | contig 10586 bp, 8 predicted proteins | sample 1962881 | NCBI WGS metagenome assembly ULZG01 (sample SAMEA4835883, study PRJEB28245) | human gut metagenome | biome: gut microbiome; material: fecal sample | place: Denmark | collected 2008 | reverse complement strand
GACCGACGCGTTCCGAGCCTCAGCCGCCGGCTTCGGCGGCGAATTCTCCATCGCCATCGCCGACGCGTCGGGCAACGTGGTCGCGGAAAACAACATCGACGTGCCCCGCACGCCAGCATCCACCATGAAAACGTTGACGGCGTATGCGGCCGCCGTCGAACTCGACATGGGCAAGACCCTGGACACGCAGACCTATCTGGAACAGTCCCAGGACGGCACCGCGCGGCTGGTGCTCAAAGGCAACGGCGACATGCTGTTGGGAGCCGGAGCGTCCGACGCGAACCACATCAACGGACGTGCCGGATTGGGCACGCTTGCCGGGCGGACCGCACAGGCGTTGCGGCAGCGTGGCATCACCTCCGTGACATTGGCTTATGACGACACACTGTTCGACAACGACCGCTGGCCGCAAGGCATCGCCGAACTCGACACGGACCACCTGTACTACGCCCCGACAGCTTCAATGGCCGTGGACGGCGGCAGGAATTGGAACGGGACAGGTCCGGCCAATCCTGATGTGTTCTCGGCGTATCCGGCATTGAGCATGCAGCCGGCGCGTGACGCGGCGCTGGTGTTCCAGCAGCGGCTGGCCGAACAGGGCATCACGGTTCAGGGATTTGTATCGCAAGGCACGGTTGCGGGGGCATCCCATCCGCTTGCCTCCGTGCGTTCGGCGTCGTTGAACGAGATTATGGCGTTCACCATGCGGCATTCCGACAATTCGCTCGCCGAGGAATTCGGCAGGCTGCTGGCGTTGCAGGTCGGCACGGACAATTCGCCGGCTGGCGCGGTGCAGGCTGTGAAAAGCGTGCTGGAGCGCAAAGGCATCACTACGACCGGGCTCGACATGCGCAATTGTTCGGGACTTACGGAGGATTCGAAACTGACGGCGCGCACCCTGCTCGAAGTGCAACTGCGCAATCTGGCTGCGGGATCGGGGGCGGCCGCAGCCGAAGGAATGTCCGTCATGGGCTTCGTCGGCACCGCTGAGAGCCGTCTGAACGATGCTGACGAAGCGGGGCTGATCCGTGTGAAAACCGGCAGTCTGGGCGACGTGACCTCCATGACCGGCAATGTGTCGCGGTTGAACGGCGGAGCGTTGACCTTCGCGGTGATCGTCAACAATCCCACCGATTTCGCGGCGGCGAAGGCGGCCATCGACACATTCGTGGCCGGTCTGCCGAAGCTGTGAACGGCCACGTGTGAATCTTCCCAGCGGATATTCAGCATATAGCCAGAAACACGTCATTCGCATGTGCCAAGATGGTGGGCATGCGAATCGCTGACGTACAAGAAGACATTGATCACGAGCTGATCAGCAAAGAAGAGATCTCCGACATCATCAACCGTGCCGCGGCACAAGCCAGTGAAGACTATCGTGGCAAGAACCCGCTGCTGGTCTGCGTGCTCAAGGGAGCCGTGAACACGCTTGCGGCGTTCTCCCAGGCCATGAGCATTCCGGTCCAAATGGATTTCATGAGCCTGTCGAGCTACGGTTCCGGCACGGAGTCGAGCGGCAAGATCACGGTTCGTCAGGATCTGTCCACGGATGTGCGAGGACGCCATGTGCTGATCGTTGAGGACATCATCGATTCGGGCATCACCCTGGCTTGGCTGGTCGACGAGCTCAAGCGCCGTAGAGCGGCTTCCGTGGAAATTTTTGCGCTTCTGGAGAAGCCGGCACGTCGCAAGGTCAATGTTGATGTGAAATACAAGGGACGTGAGATTCCCGATGAATTCGTGGTCGGTTTCGGCTTGGATTACGACGAGTACTACCGCAACCTCGATTCGATCGCGGTGCTGAAGCCGTCAGTCTATGAAGGAGGTCAGGCATGAGTTTCCCTGGTCCGAACCAGCCGCCAAGCAATGGCGGCGGCAACAAGCCCAACGGGGGCAATAACCCGTTCACCAATCCGTTTAGCCGCAACAATGACGGCAAGAACGGTGGCAGCGGGGCGAACGGCAACAAGTCCAACGGCCCCCGTCCGTTCTGGCAGTCGCCGTGGCTGTGGGTTGTGGTCGTGGCATTGCTTGCCGTGACCATGTTCCAGCTTTTCGCCGGTGCGGGCTCGCAGACCATCGACACCAAGGATGGCATGCAGATCCTCAACGGCAACACCGTCGAGTATGCGACGATCGTGGACAACACCCAGCAGGTCAAGCTCAAGCTGTCGAGCGATTACTCCGCCACCGACCCGGACACCGGACGTACGAAGAACTACGGCAAGAACGTGCAGTTCTACTACACGTATGCGCAGTCCGCGGCCGTGGTCAAGGCCGTGCAGAAGGCCGATCCGGCCAAGGGCTGGACCGCGTCCATGCAGCAGACCAGCATTTGGACCTACCTGCTCACCTCGCTGTTGCCGTTCCTGATCATCTTCGGCCTGTTCTGGTTCCTGATGAGCCGTATGGGCGGTGCCGCCGGCGGCATGTTCGGCATGGGCGGCAAGAAGAACAGCGGCAAACTGCTCGACGGCCAGACCCCGACCACCAAGTTCTCCGACGTGGCCGGCGAAGACGCTGCCGTGCAGGAGGTCGAGGAAATCAAGGACTTCCTCAAGGACCCGTCCCGTTACAAGGCTTTGGGCGCCCGCATTCCGCGCGGCGTGCTGCTGTACGGCCCTCCAGGCACCGGTAAGACGCTGCTGGCGCGCGCCATCGCAGGCGAGGCCGGCGTGCCGTTCTACTCCATGGCCGGCTCCGACTTCGTGGAGATGTTCGTGGGCCTTGGCGCCTCCCGTGTGCGTGACCTGTTCGATGAGGCCAAGAAGAACGCTCCGGCCATCATCTTCATCGATGAGATTGACGCTGTCGGCCGCAAGCGTGGCGGTTCCGGCATGAGCGGTGGCCACGACGAACGCGAGCAGACGCTGAACCAGCTGCTCGTCGAGATGGACGGCTTCGACAACGATACGAACCTCATCATCATCGCTGCGACCAACCGTCCGGATGTGCTCGATCCGGCATTGCTGCGCCCGGGTCGTTTCGACCGTCAGGTGGCCGTCGAAGCACCTGATTTGGAAGGCCGCGAGGCGATTCTGAAGGTACACGCCAAGGGCAAGCCGTTCGTGCCGGACGTCGACCTGCATATGATCGCCGTGCGCACGCCGGGCTTCACCGGCGCCGACCTTGCCAACGTGTTGAACGAAGCCGCGTTGCTGTGCGCCCGTGCCGGCGCCCAGCTCATCGACAACCGCGCCATCGACGAGGCCATTGACCGTGTTCAGGCCGGTCCGAAGCGTCGTTCCAAGGGCATGGCTCTCGACGAGCTGCGCAACACCGCATATCACGAGGGTGGCCATGCGCTGGTCGCGGCCGCCATGAACGACACCGATCCGGTGACCAAGGTGACGATTCTGCCGCGCGGCCGTGCACTGGGCTACACCGCGGTCATGCCAACCGAGGACCGTTACTCCATGTCCCGCAACCAGCTGCTCGATCAGATGGCGTACGCCATGGGCGGCCGTACCGCCGAAGAGGTCGTGTTCCACGACCCGACCACCGGTGCTTCCAACGATATCGAAAAGGCCACGAACATCGCGCGTCAGATGGTGCTCGACTACGGCTTCTCCGAGAAGCTTGGCGCCATCAAGTGGTCCGACGACGAGCAAAGCGATCTCGGCGCGCTCACCCACAAGTACTCCGCGCGAACCGCCGAAATCATCGACGAGGAAGTGCTCAAGCTTGTGGAGACCGCGCATACCGAAGCATGGAACGTCATTAACGAGAACCGCGACATCCTCGACGAGCTGGTACGTCAGCTGCTCGTCAAGGAAACGCTCAACGAGAAGGAGCTTGCCGCCATCTTCGCCAACATCAAGAAGGCGCCGAAGCGCGAGGTCTGGTTGAGCGACGAGAAGCGTCCCGATTCCGACATTCCGCCGGTCCCGATTCCCGACAAGCTGAAGAAAAGCGCAGGATTGACCAACTGATGAGCGATACCGATTTCGATACCCTCTTCGACGACAAGGCCCGTGCCGCTCATGCGGCCGGGCCTGTCGGCTATGACGAGGAAGGCGTGCGCCAGGCCGTGCGCCTGTTCTTGAAGTCCATCGGCGAGGACCCCGAACGTGAGGGTCTGCTGGACACGCCGGACCGTATCGGGCGCGCGTGCAAGGAGCTGTTCGCCGGCCTCGGACACGGGCCAGAGGAAGTGCTGAAAACCCGTTTCAAGGTGGACACCGACGAAATGGTGCTGGTGCGCGACATTGAGCTGTTCTCCGTCTGCGAGCATCATCTGTTGCCGTTCCATGGCGTGGCCCACGTCGGCTACATCCCGCAGAACGGCCAAGTGGCGGGCTTAAGCAAACTGGCACGGTTGGTGGAACTGTACGCACGCCGTCCGCAGGTGCAGGAGCGGCTCACCCAGCAGGTGGCCGACGCGTTGATGGAAGGCATCGACGCGCGTGGCGTGATCGTGGTCACCGAATGCGACCACATGTGCATGGCCATGCGTGGCGTCAAGAAGGCGCAGTCCCGTACCGTCACCTCGGCGGTGCGAGGATGCATGCGCGACGCGGCCACGCGGACCGAGGCGATGAGCCTGATTCTGTCGAACCATTCGTAAGTGCGCTTTACCGGGCGGAATCGGACAGAACCGAACGGAAGAACGGAATGAATGAAGGAAGAAAACCGATGGCGATTGATATGAAGGCGATTCATGATAGCCAGAGCACGTTGGTGATGGGCGTGCTCAACATCACGGAGGATTCCTTCTCCGACGGCGGCCTCTGGCTTGCTCCGGAGGCGGCCAAAGCCCATGGCGAGGCGATGATGAAAGCCGGTGCCGACATCATCGACATCGGAGCGGAATCCACCCGTCCGGGAGCCAAACGCGTCAGCGAAGCCGACGAGAAGGCCCGTGTGCTGGGCGCTGTGGACGCGCTGATTCCCGAAGGGGCGGTGCTGTCCATCGACACCACGCGCGCTTCGGTGGCGTTGGCCGCGCTCGAACATGGCGCGCAGATCATCAACGACGTGTCCGGCGGCCAGTTGGACCGCGAACTGCCGCATGTGGTGGCCGACCATTCCGACTGCCTGTACATCGTGCAGCATTGGCGTGGCTGGCTTGCCGGCGCCGCGGGCAATGTGCCGGACGCCGACACCTCCCGCTACGAGCATGGCGTGGTGAATGACGTGCATGACGAGCTGATGCGTCAGGTGGATGCGGTGCTTGAAGCCGGGGTGCGGGCCGAACAGGTCATCATCGACCCGGGCCTGGGCTTCTCCAAGCCGGGCGTGGAACATAACCTGCCGATTCTGGCGGCGCTTGACCGGTTCAACGCGGCTGGCTATCCGGTGCTGATCGGCGCGTCCCGCAAACGTTTCGTCGGCTCGCTGCTTGCCGGCGCCGGTGTGACCGAGCCGGACATGGCCTCAAAAGACAACGCCACCGCGGCCATCAGCGCCCTGTGCGCGGAACATGGCGTGTGGGCCGTGCGCGTGCATGACGTGGCGAAAAGCCGCGACGCGGTCGCCGTCGGCAACGCATGGCGCGAGTATGCGAACGCGTGACCGTGCGAATCGCAGATAGTCACAACATCGCAATCGCGGAAATAATAGGAATACGGAACGTAGGAACGGCAAAGGAAGGCTGGTATGGATCAGATTCGACTGACGGGAATCCGCGCGACGGGCAAACATGGCGTGCTCGACTTCGAGCATGAGCGGGCCCAGACCTTCGTGGTGGACGCCACGCTGTTCCTCGACCTCGCTGCCGCCGGCCGTTCCGACGATCTGAACGACACCGTCGACTATGGTGCGGTCGCCAAAGGCATCGTGGCCATCATCGAAGGCGAACACGTCGATTTGATTGAAAAGCTGGCCAATCGTATCGTCGGCATGATTCTCGGCTTTCCGGCCGTGTGCCGCACGCAGGTCACCGTGCATAAGCCGAATGCGCCGATCACCGTGCCGTTCGACGATGTCAGCGTGACCGTGGAACGTTCCCGTGAAACAGTTGACAGTCCATTGCGTGAGCGGTCGTCGGAACATGGGCAGGTGCATCATGCCATCATCGCCATGGGAGGCAATCAGGGCGATGTGACCGCCACCTTGCGTGACGCCGTTCGGTGTATTGATGGGCTTCCCTCCACGCAGGTGACGGGGGTGTCGCCGCTCTATCGGACCGACGCATGGGGCATGCCGGAAGGTACTGCGGAATTCCGCAATGCGGTCGTGTCCGTGGATACCAGGCTTTCGGCCGCCGAACTGCTGGCCGGTTTGCAGCGCATCGAAGCCTCGCATGGTCGCGTGCGCACCGACCATTGGACGTCGCGCACGCTCGATTTGGACATCATCGACTTTGACGGGCAGGAAAGCGCCGACCCCGACCTGACGTTGCCGCATCCGCGCGCATGGCAGCGGGCTTTCGTATTGGGGCCGTGGCTTGCGCTTGAACCGGACGCAGAACTCGGGGGAGCGCACGCCGGTTCCGTGGCGCAACTGCTGCACGAAACGTCCGACCGCGACCATATCGATGAGATCGCGGACGATTGGATGGTTGCCGGAGCTCAGGATCCCATAGTTCGCGATTCCGACATTGGGACGTCTGCAGATGACGTTGATGCGATTGACGATGCCGATTCTGTTGAATCCATTGATTCCATTGAACTTCCGGAAGGCACGGCGGCCTCCAAAGCAGCCGCTGCGGCCGCGGCGAAACCGGGACCGGCATCCCGTCGAGCGGTCATTTCCCTGGATAGCGTTTCAACTGATGCGGAACACCAGTTCCGTCAGGCGATCGTGGCCATCGACGCGCTTCCCGGCAACCAGGTGGAAGGTATTTCGCCGCTGTACCATGTCAGCCAGGTCGACGACTATCCGGACAAAATGGCCGCCGTCATGCAGATTTCCACGCGCATGGACGCGCGTGAGCTTATCGGTGCGTTGGAATCGGTGTCATCCTCCATTTCGGATGACCTCGACCTCGACCTTGTGGACATGGAAGGCGTGGTCCGCAACGAACCTGATTGCATGGTGCCGTGGCCGTCCGCACGTGAGCATGCGGCCGTGCTCGCCCCATGGTTCGACATGGATCCGGACGCGAAACTCGGCAGGGATCCGGTCGCGTTCCTGCTGGCGATGGCTCCGGACGCCGCGCAAGTGGGCATGCTGACCGACAATTGGATTATCGGAGACACGCTATGAGAGCACGCAGAACCCCTTGGTGGTCATTCGTCCTTGCGGCCGCGCTTGGCGTGCTGGCCGGCATGGGATTGGCGAAATACGGCGAGATTTCAGGCCTGCCGTTGGTTGGCGCACCCTGGATCGTGCCGGTGGTGCTGGCCGTGTTGGGCGGTGTGGTGCTGTACATGGCTCTGCAGATTCATAAATACACGACCAAAGATCCCGTCAAACGCGCGCAGCTCAAGCCATTGGACCCGCAGAAGGCGTTCGGCACGCTGGTGGCCTGCAAAGCGCTCGGACTTGCGGGCGCGGCGTTGGCCGGCTGGTACGGTGGGCAGATCATCATGAGTCTGCCGCATGGTGAGGCGGAATTCTATAGCCAAGCCATCATCGAATGCGTGGTGGCCTGCGTGGTATGCGTCGCCGACATGATCGTCGGCATCGTGGGGGAGTGGCTGTGCCGCATCCCGCCTATCGACGGGCCGGAAAGTCCGGCCGTGAAAAAGGCCGCACAGCGCAATCGCTATGCGGCCGCCGCCACGAAGGCGTCTACAAAATCGGCTACGAATCCTGCCACGAAATCGAAAGTCTGAACGTCAGACCTTCTTTAACTCCGTCTCAGTCCTTCTTCGGCACGCGGAACATCGCTTCCTGCGCCATGCAGGCCACCAGCTCGCCATCCTGTGTGTAGACCTTCGCTTGGCCCAAGCCGCGTCCGTGCGCCGCGGTCGGCGTGTCTTGCACGTACAGATGCCACTGGTTGATGTCGATGTCGCGGTACCACCACATCGAATGGTCGATGGACGCATACGAAATGCCCGGCGTGGCGATGCTTAAGCCAGCACGGCGCAGAATCGGCTCCAGCATGATCTGGTCGCAGCCCATCGCCAGCATCGCACGATGCATGACCTGCGGCACGTCCACCTTGCCGTCGGCCTTCATCCACACCATCTGCTTGCCGGAATCCTCGCTGGCGCTCTTCTTGTCGGCGCCAAGCATGATGGTGCGCGTCACATGGCGAATATCGAACGGCGACTTCTCCGCATAATACTTGGCGAACGGCGACTGTTCCGCATACGGCTCCATCAGTTGCTTCGCACTGGTCAGGCTGTCGGGATCGGGAATGTTCTCAGGCATCGGGTCGGCGAATTCGATGCCTTCCTGGTCATGTTCCTGGAAGCTGGCGATTGCCGTCAAAATCGAGCCCTGCGCCTGCGTGACATTCACGCGACGGGCGGAGAAGGAACGTCCGTCACGCAGATTTTCCACGTCGAACAGCAGATCCTGACGGATATCGCCGGCCGAAATGAAATAGCCGTGGATGGAATTCGGCAGACGGGACGGAGCGACGGTTCTCGACGCGGCCATCAGCGACTGCGCGATGACCTGTCCGCCGTAGACTCGGCCAGTGGGGAAGTACAGGCTTTCGCCGTTGATATACGTATGGTTGCGATAGTTTGAGGGCGTGCCCAGCTGGAGCACCTTTGCCAGTCGTTGCAGCGGCGTCATGTCTGTCTGCGTCATGATGGCCTCGATTCCTTCCGCGTGTGGATAGCTCTTTATGCTGGCATCGAGTCTATCCATACGTAGTAAATTTCGCCGGATTGTTTTGTAACGAGTACGTGAGAAGAATGAACGGTTGGTTAGCGGCAAACGGTTGACGTATGGCAAAGCGCCACCGCTCGTAATGAAGGGTGGCGCTTTGCTGAAATCTGCGCTTAACGCGACTTGATTGGATCTGTCTGCCTTTAGCGGGTCAGCTTGCGGTGCAGGCGGTGCGGGCGGGCCGCATCCTCGCCGAGACGGGCGATGCGGTTCTCCTGATAGGCCTGGAAGTTGCCTTCGAACCAGTACCAGTTGGCCGGATTCTCGTCGGTGCCCTCCCATGCGAGGATGTGCGTGGCCACACGGTCGAGGAACCAACGGTCGTGGGAGATCACCACGGCGCAGCCCGGGAAGGCGAGCAGCGCGTTTTCGAGGGATTCCAGGGTTTCGACGTCAAGGTCGTTGGTCGGTTCGTCGAGCAGCAGCAGGTTGCCGCCCTGCTTCAGGGTCAGCGCCAGGTTCAGACGGTTGCGTTCGCCGCCGGACAGCACGCCCACCAGCTTCTGCTGGTCGGAACCCTTGAAGCCGAAGGACGCCACGTAGGCGCGGGTCGGCACTTCCACGCCGGCCACCTCGATGAAGTCGAGTCCGTCGGACACGGCCTCCCACAGGTTCTTGTTCGGGTCAAGGCCGGCACGGTTCTGGTCGACGTAGCTGATCTTCACGGTGTCGCCGATCTTGAGCGAACCGGAGGTCAACGGCTCCAGGCCGACGATGGTCTTGAACAGGGTGGACTTGCCTACGCCGTTCGGGCCGATCACGCCGACGATGCCGTTACGCGGCAGGGTGAAGCTCAAGTCGTCGATGAGCACGCGGTCGCCGAACGCCTTGTGGATATGCTCGGCTTCCAGCACGGTGGAACCCAAACGCGGGCCGGCCGGAATCTGGATTTCGGAGAAGTCGAGCTTCTTGTTGTTGCGTGCCTCCTGCTCCATCTGGTCGTAACGTTCCAGACGGGCCTTGTTCTTGGCCTGACGGGCCTTCGGCGAGGAACGCACCCAGTCGAGCTCGCTCTTCAGGCGCTTGGCGAGCTTGGCGTCCTTGGCGCCCTGGATCTCCATACGCTTGGCCTTGGTCTCCAAGTAGGTGGAGTAGTTGCCCTTGTATGGATACAGGTGGCCGCGATCCACTTCGCAGATCCACTCCGCCACATTGTCCATGAAGTAACGATCGTGGGTGACGGCGATGACGGCGCCCTTGTACTGGTGCAGGAACTGCTCCAGCCACAGAATCGATTCGGCGTCCAAATGGTTGGTGGGCTCGTCGAGCAGCAGCAGATCCGGAGCTTCGAGCAGCAGCTTGCACAGTGCCACACGACGGCGCTCGCCGCCGGAGCAGACGGTCACCGGAGTGTCCGGGTCAGGGCACTGCAGCGCATCCATGGCCTGCTCGAGCTGGGAATCGAGATCCCAGCCGTTGGCCGCGTCGATGTCGTTCTGCAGCTTGCCCATTTCCTCCATCAGCGCGTCGAAATCGGCGTCCGGATTGGCCATCTCCTCGCCAATCTGGTTGAATCGCGCGACCTTTTCGGCGATTGGGCCGAACGCCATCTTGATGTTCTCGCCGACGGTCTTGGTCTCATCCAGCGGCGGCTCCTGCTGCAGGATTCCGACAGTGAATCCCGGAGTCAGATAAGCCTCGCCATTGGAAACGGTGTCGAGTCCGGCCATGATCTTCAACAGCGTGGACTTGCCCATGCCGTTCGGGCCGACGACGCCGATCTTGGCGCCCGGCAGGAAGCTCAGGGTCACGTCGTCGAGGATCACGCGGTCGCCGTAGGCCTTGCGAGCCTTGATCATCTGGTAAATAAACTCAGCCAATGTTGTGTTCCATCCTTAAAGAACGTTGGAATT
>ULZG01003037.1_pt1 | contig 10663 bp, 10 predicted proteins | sample 1962881 | NCBI WGS metagenome assembly ULZG01 (sample SAMEA4835883, study PRJEB28245) | human gut metagenome | biome: gut microbiome; material: fecal sample | place: Denmark | collected 2008 | reverse complement strand
AAACCAGGAGGATATCCGCGCACTTGCAGGTGTGGCGCGTGCAGTGCTTGCAAATGATCAGATCTGTGTGATCGGAAATGAAGCAAAGATTGAAGAAGAAAAAGAATTATTTATGACAGTTGAGAATTTATTTTAGAAGGAGAATGCATGAGAGCAGATTTTAAATCAGGATTTGTAACGTTGATCGGCAGACCGAATGTGGGGAAATCCACCCTTATGAACTATCTGATCGGTCAGAAGATAGCTATTACATCGAATAAACCACAGACTACCAGAAACCGGATCCAGACGGTACTTACGACCGATGAAGGACAGATTGTATTTGTCGATACACCGGGAATCCATAAGGCGAAGAACAAGCTTGGGACCTACATGGTAAATGTGGCAGAGCGCACCTTAAATGAAGTTGATGTGGTACTGTGGCTGGTTGAGCCAAGTACCTTTATCGGAGCCGGAGAGCAGCACATTGTGCAGCAGCTTGGAAAGGTGACAACACCTGTCGTGCTGGTCATTAACAAGGCAGATACCGTGAAGAAGGAAGACATTCTTCCGTGTATCGCAAAATACAATGAAGTATACCAGTTTGCAGATATCGTTCCGGTATCTGCGAGAACCGGTGAAAATACAGACGAGCTTTTAAAGGTCATCATGAAATATCTTCCGTATGGACCGCAGTTTTATGATGAAGATACCATTACCGACCAGCCGGAAAGGCAGATCGTGGCAGAGCTGATCCGTGAGAAAGCACTGCACTGCCTGAATGAGGAGATTCCACATGGAATTGCGGTATCAATCGAGAAGATGAAAGCACGCAAAAAAGTGATGGATATTGAGGCAACGATCATCTGTGAACGTGATTCACATAAAGGAATCATCATTGGCAAGCAGGGATCCATGCTGAAAAAGATCGGCAGTACGGCGCGATATGAGATCGAGCAGATGCTCGAATGTAAGGTAAATCTCCAGCTTTGGGTAAAAGTAAAGAAGGACTGGAGAGACAGTGATTTCCTGATCAAAAACTTTGGATACCGAGAAGACGAGTAAAAAATGTCAAGGTGTTTCTCTGAAAAACAGTTGGCAGATATTACGCAGTATAGCATCTGAAAATATGGGAGAACCTAATCTTAAAAGGCATAAGAAAAAGATGAGGTGACCGAAGGATGAATCAGGAATACTGGGATCAGTTTGCAAGAACAGGACGGGTGGAGGATTATCTCTCCTACCGGGAAAAGGAAGTCTGCAAAGCGAAAACGGAGAAATACGGGGACAAATGCAGTGAATCAGTTAACAACAATGACAGGGATGATTCTGTCGGTAGCACCGATTGGTGAATATGATAAAAGAGTCGTGATCCTGACAAAAGAAAAAGGGAAAATATCAGCGTTTGCAAAAGGGGCGAGACGACCGAACAGTCCGCTTGCAGGGGCTTGTACACCTTGTAATTTCGGAAAATTCATGCTGTATGAAGGAAGAAATTCCAACACTCTCCAGTCGGCAGAGATCGAAAATTATTTTGCAGAGCTCCGCACGGATGTGGAAGCGGCATACTATGCATTTTATTTTCTCGAATTTGCAGATTTTTATACAAGGGAAGCCAATGACGAGCGGGAAATGCTGAAGCTTCTTTATCAGACGATGCGCGTGCTGACGAAAAAGATCATTCCATTTGAGCTGGTACGCTACATATTTGAACTGAAGGCACTCAGTGTCAGTGGGGAAGGACCGCAGGTATTTCAGTGTGTCAGATGCGGGAACAGGGAACGTCCCTGTGTGTTCAGTGTAAAGGAGGGTGGTTTGGTCTGCAGTGAATGCGGTCAGAATGTCTATGACGGAATGCGGCTGAATACGTCTACCCTTTATGCCATGCAGTTCATTGTCGGGACACCGGTGGAAAAGCTCTATACCTTTACCTTAAGCGATGAAGTTTTAAAGGAACTGGGAAAGCTAATGGGGCGTTATCTGGATGTATACGTGGCTCACAGATTCAAGTCGCTTGAGATTCTGGAGCAGCTCACAGGGCTGAAATAACCGGAAAATTGTATATTAGATTAGAAAATAAAGACAAATTTGGCAAAAAATTAGCAGGATAAGCTTGCAAAACCTATATGCAATAGGTATAATAGGTGAATCAGAGAGGAATAAATGTTATCGCGATAAGTGGCGTTGTTCTTCTAACGAAAAATTAAAAGAATGCGAGGATTAGTGTTATGGTAGAAAAGACAATGGACAAAATTGTAGCTTTGGCAAAATCAAGAGGCTTTGTATATCCGGGGTCTGAAATCTACGGTGGGCTTGCAAATACATGGGATTATGGTAACCTGGGTGTTGAACTTAAGAACAACGTAAAGAGAGCATGGTGGAAGAAATTTATTCAGGAGAATCCGTACAACGTAGGTGTTGACTGTGCGATCCTGATGAATCCGCAGACATGGATCGCTTCCGGACATCTGGGAGGATTCAGTGATCCGCTGATGGACTGTAAGGAATGTCACGAACGTTTCCGTGCAGATAAGATCATTGAAGATTATGCACATGAGCATGGAATTGATATTCCGGACAGCATTGACGGATGGTCACATGAAGAGATGGAAGGATTTGTAAAAGAACACGAAGTTCCGTGTCCGACCTGTGGAAAACACAATTTCACGGAGATCCGTGAATTTAACCTGATGTTCAAGACTTTCCAGGGTGTAACAGAAGATGCAAAGAACGTTGTTTACCTTCGTCCTGAGACTGCGCAGGGAATCTTCGTAAACTTTAAGAACGTACAGAGAACTTCAAGAAAGAAGCTTCCATTTGGTATTGGTCAGATCGGTAAATCATTCCGTAACGAGATTACACCGGGTAACTTTACATTCCGTACCCGTGAGTTTGAACAGATGGAACTTGAATTCTTCTGCAAACCGGATACAGACCTTGAATGGTTTGCTTACTGGAAGAAATTCTGTCTTGACTGGCTGTTCTCTCTTGGACTTAAGGATGAAGAAGTCCGTTACAGAGATCATGACAAAGAAGAGCTTTCTTTCTACAGCAAGGCTACAACAGACGTAGAATTCCTCTTCCCATTTGGATGGGGCGAGCTGTGGGGAATCGCAGACAGAACAGATTATGACCTGACACAGCATCAGAATGTATCAGGACAGGATCTGACTTACTTTGATGATGAGACCAATGAAAAATACATTCCATACGTTATCGAGCCATCACTTGGTGCTGACCGTGTGGTACTTGCGTTCCTTTGCGCAGCATATGATGAGGAAGAACTGGAAGACGGTTCTACACGTACCGTTATGCACTTCCATCCGGAACTTGCACCGGTTAAGATCGGTGTACTTCCGCTTTCCAAGAAGCTGAATGAGGGCGCTGAGAAGGTTTATGCTATGCTTAGCAAATACTACAACTGCGAATTTGATGACAGAGGAAATATCGGTAAGAGATATCGTCGTCAGGATGAGATCGGAACACCGTTCTGCGTAACTTATGACTTCGATTCAGAAGAAGACGGAGCAGTTACTGTTCGTGACCGTGATACAATGCAGCAGGAAAGAATTAAAATTGAAGATCTCAAAGCGTACTTTGAGAAGAAATTTGAGTGGTAGAGATTTGAAAAAATCCGGATTTCCCAGGTTTGGGAAGTCCGGATCTTTTTGTGCAAAAAAAGTTTGTTTGAGATGTTGTGAGACAAATGGGACAAATATAAGTGTTCAAATTCCGTTGTGCCAACCATTCTGAGGAGCCTCTGAAAGCGAAAATTATGTCAGCAGAGGCTTCCATAATTTTTGAGTCTCCTCGCCATGGCACAACAATCGAATTTGAACACTTATATTTGTCCCATTTGTCATTCAACTTTACTAGTGGAAACTATTTTGTGGCAAGGGAAATGCTGGCAAGTGTGATGGGATTTTGAGAAAAAATTTGATTTGTGAAAATAGACAAAGAAAATCGATGACATAGTTAAAAAATAGTCAATAAAAACAATACCTATAGGGAAAAACTATTAAATATTCTGACAAATAATAAACAATAAAGAAAATTATTTAACGCTTGACTAATTGTGACGACAATTATATAATGAGATTAACGTTAAGGTTGGAAGATGAATATGTGAGATACTTGTTGTACAGACGGCGCGCTCCGTTATTTAATGTATAGCATGAGCCGAAGGGGCAGGCAGAAACTCTCAGGCAAAAGGAACATATTCGGACAACACTCTGGAGAACAATATATATGTATTGTACCGAAGAAGTAGTCTGGACTATATAGCGCAAAAGTCCGGGTGATCTTTCAGGTGAACGGACAGAGGCAGACAAAAAAGATTTCAAAGACGAAAACTTTTTTGCCTGTTTTTTTGTACCCTAAAAAGGGGAATATTCAGAAAAATACAGATATAAACGATAAAATTCTGAATCAAATACACCGGAAAGGGGGCAAAAAAGACCAGGTAGTTGGTTCTAAGGAGGTAAAAGAGAATGAACAGAATTGAAGATGTAACAAATTACATTACTGAATGTGATGAAGAAGTAGGGAAAGCGCTGCAGTTAGAACTTGGCCGTCAGCGTAGAAACCTTGAACTGATCGCATCAGAGAATATCGTAAGCCCGGCAGTTATGCTTGCGATGGGAACTGTACCGACAAACAAGTATGCAGAAGGTTATCCGGGAAAACGTTATTATGGCGGATGCGAGGATGTAGATATTCTTGAAAATCTTGCAATTGAACGTGCAAAGAAATTATTCGGATGTGACCATGCATGTGTACAGCCGCATTCAGGAGCAAATGCGAATACAGCTGTATATCAGGCGCTGATCAAACCAGGTGATACAGTTATGGGACTGAACCTGGCACACGGCGGACATCTTACACATGGTTCACCGGTAAACCTTTCCGGTATCCTTTACAATTTCGTACCTTACAATGTCAATGATGACGGTGTTTTGGATTACGATGCAATCAGAAAGCTTGCACGTGAATGCAAACCAAAGATGATCGTAGCAGGAGCTTCGGCTTATCCAAGAGAGATCCGTTTTGATATTTTTGCAGATATCGCAAAAGAAGTTGGAGCTTATCTTTTCGTAGATATGGCACACATTGCAGGTCTTGTTGCAGCAGGGCTTCACCAGAGCCCGGTTCCTTATGCTGATGTAGTTACAACAACAACACATAAGACACTCAGAGGACCTCGTGGTGGAATGATCATGTGCAAAGAAGAATATGCAAAAGCGATCAACAAAGCAATCTTCCCGGGAACACAGGGCGGACCTCTGATGCACATTATCGCAGCAAAAGCTGTATGCTTCGGAGAAGCATTAAAACCGGAATTCAAAACCTATCAGGAACAGGTTGTCAAGAATGCAAAAGCACTTGCAGAAGCCATGGTTGAAGAAGGATTCAACCTTGTCAGTGGTGGAACAGACAACCATCTGATTCTGGTAGATCTTCAGAACATGAACATCACAGGAAAAGAACTTCAGAACAGACTGGATGAAGTTTACATTACAGTTAATAAGAATGCAGTTCCGAATGATCCTGCAAGTCCGTTTGTGACCAGTGGAGTTCGTATCGGAACACCGGCTGTTACAACAAGAGGTCTGAAAGAAGAAGATATGAAGACCATCGCAAAACTGATCAAGATGACGATTACAGACTTTGATACCAAAGCAGATGAAATCCGTGCCGAAGTTACAAAGATCTGCGATAAATATCCACTTTATGAATAACAGGAGGAAAAAATAATGGAATTAAAAACACCCCTTTATGACGCTCATGTAAAAGCAGGTGGAAAGATCGTGCCGTTTGCCGGATACCTTCTTCCGGTTCAGTATGAGACAGGCGTGATCAAAGAGCATATGGCAGTACGTACACAGGCCGGACTTTTTGATGTATCTCATATGGGCGAAATCCTTTGTGAAGGAAAAGATGCTCTTGTCAATCTGCAGCACATCCTTACAAACGATTTTACAAATATGGTAGACGGACAGGCAAGATACAGCCCGATGTGTAACGAGAACGGTGGAACTGTAGATGACCTGATCGTATACAAAAAATCAGATGATCACTATTTTATCGTAGTAAATGCAGCAAACAAGGAGAAGGATTATCAGTGGATGCTCGCACATCAGTCAGGAGAGGTTACATTTACAGATGTATCCGACCAGTATGGACAGATCGCTCTTCAGGGACCGAAGGCGATGGAAATCTTAAGAAAACTTACAACAGAAGAAAATATTCCAAAGAAATATTATCATGCAGTATTTGGCGCAGAAGTTGCCGGAATGCCTTGCATCGTATCCAAGACAGGATATACCGGTGAAGATGGTGTAGAGATCTACCTGGCAAGTGGTCTGGCAGAAAAGATGTGGGAGACACTTCTTGAAGCAGGAAAAGAAGAGGGACTAATCCCTTGTGGACTTGGTGCTCGTGATACACTTCGTATGGAAGCTGCAATGCCTCTTTACGGACATGAGATGGATGATGAAGTATCACCTCTTGAAACAGGTCTGAACTTCGGTGTTAAGATGAAGAAAGACGAATTCATCGGAAAGAAAGCCATAGAAGACAGAGGTACACCAAAGATCGAAAGAATTGGTCTTAAAGTAACAGGAAGAGGAATCATCCGTGAACATCAGGATCTGTATGCTGGCGATCAGAAGATCGGACATACAACATCCGGAACGCATTGTCCTTATCTTGGATATCCGATTGCTATGGCACTTGTTGATGCCGGAAGCGTAGCAATTGGCGATAAGGTAGAAGCAGATGTACGTGGAAGAAGAGTGGAAGCAGAAGTTGTGCAGCTTCCGTTCTATAAGAGAGCAAAATAAAAGAAAATAATAACGAAAACAAATAGATTAACAGGCCGGTCGCAGAAAAAGCGATAGAGAGTGTTTGGAAAAGGCGGCCGGCAGTTGAAAAGAAAAGGAGATTAAAATCATGGAAGTAAGAGCAGAATTAAAATATACAAAATCACACGAATGGGTAAAAGAAGAAGGCGGAGTTTGGACAATTGGTCTTACAGATTATGCACAGTCAGCACTCGGTGATCTCGTATTCGTAAATCTTCCGGAAGTTGGAGACAGCGTAGAGGCCGGAGAAGTATTTGGAGATGTTGAATCTGTAAAGGCGGTATCAGATGTATATTCACCGGTAACAGGAGAAGTTGAAGAAATCAACGAAGAACTTCTTGACGCACCGGAAACGATCAATGGCGCTCCGTATGATGCATGGTTCATCAAAGTAAAAGATGTATCCGGAACAGAGGAACTTCTTTCAGCAGAAGAATATGAGGCATTTGTAGCAAGTGAAGAATAATCAGGGAAAGGCGGTGGACCATTTATGGGAAGCTATGTACCGAATACAAAAGAACAGCGTCAGGAAATGCTGAAAGAAATCGGGTTTCAGACAATTGATGATCTGTTCGCACACATTCCGGCAGAAGTAAAGATCCAGGGCGGTCTTAATATTCCGGAAGGAAAAACAGAATTAGAAGTACGTCGTGATATGGAAAATATTGCTGCAAAGAATCAGGTATTTAAGACGATTTTCCGTGGCGTAGGGGCTTACCGGCATTTTATTCCGGCAACAGTAAAGAGCGTGATTTCAAAAGAAAATTTATTAACTGCATATACTCCTTATCAGGCAGAGATCAGCCAGGGAATCCTGCAGTCGATCTTTGAATATCAGACCATGATCTGTGATCTGACAGGAATGGATATTTCTAATGCCTGCGTATATGATGGTGCAGAAGCATCCGCAGAAGGTGTGGCAATGTGCCGTGACAGAAAACGTAGCAAAGCACTTGTTTCAGCTACCGTGAATCCATATGTTCTTGAAACAATCAAAACATACTGCTTCGGTAATGAAATGGAAATAGAAGTAATTCCGGAAAAAGACGGACTTACAGATATTGAATATCTGAAAGAACATATAGATGCACAGACAGCATGTGTACTGATCCAACATCCGAACTATTACGGTAATCTGGAAGAAGCAGCCGAGATTGGTGAGATCACACATGGAGCTGGTGCGAAATATGTGATGAATGTCAATCCGATTTCTCTCGGTGTAGTAAAGACACCGGCAGAATATGGAGCTGATGTGGCAGTTGGCGAAGGACAGCCACTTGGACTTTCTATCGCATTCGGCGGACCATATCTTGGATTTATGGCTGCAACACAGAAGATGATGAGAAATCTTCCGGGACGTATCGTTGGACAGACAGAAGACCACAATGGAAAGAAAGGTTATGTACTTACTCTTCAGGCAAGAGAACAGCATATCCGTCGTGAAAAAGCATCCAGCAATATCTGCTCAAACCAGGCACTCTGCGCACTTGCAGTAGGCGTTTATCTGGCAACAATGGGCAATGAAGGGATTAAGAAAGCAGCAACACTTTCAACTTCAAAAGCACATTATCTTTCAGCAGAACTTGCAAAAGTTGGATATCAGACCGAGAACAAAGGAGAATTTTTCCATGAATTCGTAACTGTATCCGATGTTCCGGCCGCAAAAGCACTTGTAGCACTTGAGGAAAAAGGAATCCTTGGAGGATTTCCGCTTGACGAACACAGAATTCTGTGGTGCTGTACAGAAGTGAATACCAAAGAAGAGATGGACGCAGTTGTTCAGATTCTGAAGGAGGTGCAGTAATGTTAATATTTGAAAAAAGCAGACCTGGAAGAGGTTGCGATTTACTGCCAGAATGCGATGTAGAAGTAACACTTCCACAGGAAAAAGATAAAAGAGAGAAAAAACTTCATCTGCCAGAGCTTTCTGAAATTGAACTGAGCAGACATTATACAGAACTTGCAAAGAAATCACATGGTGTGAATGATGGTTTTTATCCACTCGGATCTTGTACAATGAAATACAATCCGAAGATCAATGAAGATATGGCAGCACTTCCTGGATTCACAGAGATCCATCCACTGCAGCCGACACATACGGTACAGGGATGCCTGGAAGTCATCAAAGAATCTGAAAATCTTCTCTGCGAGATCACAGGTATGGACCGTATGACATTCCAGCCGGCAGCCGGTGCTCACGGAGAATTTACAGGACTTCTTCTGATCAAAGCATATCATAAGAGCCGTGGAGACGAAAAGAGAAAGAAAATTATCGTTCCGGATTCTGCACATGGAACCAATCCGGCAAGTGCGGCAATGGCAGGATTCCAGGTAGTCAGCATTGAATCTGCACCGGATGGTGGTGTTGATCTTGAAAAATTACAGGAAGTATGCGGAGAGGATACAGCAGGACTTATGCTTACCAATCCAAATACGGTAGGACTTTTTGATAAGAATATTCTGAAGATCACGGAGATCGTTCATAACTGTGGCGGACTTTGCTACTATGACGGAGCAAACTTAAATGCAGTTATGGGAACTGTTCGCCCTGGAGATATGGGATTTGATGTGATCCATCTGAATCTTCACAAAACATTCTCAACTCCGCACGGTGGCGGTGGCCCTGGAAGCGGACCTGTTGGATGCAAGAGCATGCTGGTTCCGTTCCTTCCGTCTTATGTAGTAGATGGGGAAGAAGAACTGAAATTTGTAAAAGAACCACATAGCATCGGTGAGATGAAGAGCTTTTATGGAAACTTTACAGTCATCGTAAAAGCACTTACTTATGTGAAGACACTGGGACGCGAAGGTATTCCGGAAGCGAGCCAGAATGCAGTTCTGAATGCAAATTACATGATGAACAAACTGAAAGACCTTTATACAATGGCGTATGACGAGGTATGTATGCATGAATTCGTAATGAGTCTTGCAGATTTGAAAAAGAAAACAGGAATTTCTGCAATGGATATTGCAAAAGGACTTCTTGATAACGGTATCCATCCACCGACAATGTACTTCCCGCTGATCGTTGAGGAAGCACTGATGGTAGAGCCGACAGAGACAGAGTCCAAAGAAACTCTGGATGAAGCAGTAGAAGTATTACGCAAACTGTATGAAATCGCAGAAACAGATGCCGAACAGCTTCATCAGGCGCCTGTTACAACACCGGTTACAAGAATGGATGAGGTTGGAGCAGCAAGACATCCATATCTGCGATACGAATGGCAGGACTAATAAGTTATAGCTTAAAGCGAGGGAAAAACTATGATTGAAAAGATTACTTATATTGAAAGCAATCAGTTCAGTCCATATAGAAATCTTGCAGTGGAGGAGTATTTGCTCCTCCACTGCGAGGATAAAGAATGTATTCTTTATCTGTGGCAGAATCAAAATACAGTTGTTATCGGACGGAATCAAAATGCTTGGAAAGAATGTAGAACAACAAAGCTTGAAGAAGAAGGTGGTCATCTTGCCAGACGCCTGTCAGGTGGCGGAGCTGTGTACCATGATCTGGGAAATATGAACTTCACATTTCTGATCAATAAAGAAGAATATGATCTGGACCGGCAGCTTCAGGTAATCATAGGAGCGATGGAGATCCTTGGATTGAAGGCTGAAAAATCCGGGCGTAACGATATCCTGATCGATGGAAAGAAATTCTCGGGAAATGCGTTTTATGAGCAGGAAAAGCATTGCTATCATCATGGCACGATCATGGTAGGAGTAAATATGGAAACCTTATCCAGATATCTGACTGTATCAAAGGATAAACTGAAATCAAAGGGGGTTGATTCAGTAAAATCCAGAGTGACAAATTTAAG
>ULZG01011277.1_pt1 | contig 10670 bp, 8 predicted proteins | sample 1962881 | NCBI WGS metagenome assembly ULZG01 (sample SAMEA4835883, study PRJEB28245) | human gut metagenome | biome: gut microbiome; material: fecal sample | place: Denmark | collected 2008 | reverse complement strand
GACAAGGTCGAGCAGCTGCGCAAGGTGGCCGACGAGCTCGGCACGAACCTGCCGGTGCTTTCCATGGCATGGATCCTGCAGCACCCGGAGATCAGCTGTGTGATCGCCGGCGCCTCCAAGCCCAGCCAACTGGAGAACAACATGAAGGCCGCGGGCTTTGTGATTCCGGCTGACGCGATGGCCGAAATCGACAAGATCACCGGCTTCCACCGCTTCGAACGTCACGTGGGCTGACGAATCTGAGACTTCCTCCAACGGGAGCGATTGTCAAGCGCCGAAATCGGTATCGCCTTGGGCTTCGGCCTGAGCGATGGCGGTTTCGGCGTTTTTTGCTGTTTGCTCGATGACTTGGTTGTAGCCGGTCAGGGCCGCGAACGGCATGAACTGCGCGGCCCGCTGGTGGCGGGACATGTGCGGATGCTTGCGCGACTGATGGTGTGGCAGGTTGATGATGTCGTCGTATGCACGGGTCTCTTGCAGGGTCATGCGCGATGGCCTCCGATCTGACGGTTGCGGTCCTGACCGGTGGCGCCGTCTTCCATGTCCATGGCTTTGATGACGGCGTTGCGGCCGAATTTACGTTTCACATCCAGCAGCGCACGCTGGATATCATGCTCTCCATCTTTTTCGCTGGTGGAATCGGATCCATACGATTGGGCCTCGTCATCACCGAACAAGTCGAGCTGTTCATAGCGTTTGCCGGCGGCCAGCTCCTCCGGAGTGGCCACATCATCGGCGATGACGGTCAACCGCCTCACAAGCAAGCGTGAATCCACAATGCGCTCGTACAACATCGTCATGGCCTCACGAATACGTGCCGACGACGAGGTGAAATCACCCAAACCAATCGACCCGACCGCGCTCTTGGGCACCTTGCGCCCAAATCGGTCGATGGTCACCGGCCCTTGATAGCTTTTCGCTGCCCGCTCAGCGGCACGTTTCATCGCATAATCAGCGCACGAATCGAGCTTTGACGAATCAAGACTGCCGATGTCATAGCCGACGGCGAGCGTCAGTCGGTTCGTCAGCACGCTTTTATCGACCAGATCGAGGGCCAGCGCATCGGCCATCTCCTTGGTGATCAGCCGGGCCGTGGCATAGTCGGCGGGGCCGGTGAGCACCTGCCCACTGCTAATGCTGTGCGCACCTGGCTCATAGGATCGGATATCCGCGATTTCGCACGGCTCCCAGCCCCACGCATGGTCGATGAGCAGTTCGGCATTGACACCGAACATGCGATACAGCAGGTCTTCGTTGTAGTAATCCGAAGCACGACCCACCGAGCATCGGGCGATATCGCCCATGGTCATCAGTCCGGCATGCTCGAGCTTCTTGGCATAGCCGCGCCCAACCCGCCAAAAATCGGTGAGCGGACGATGATCCCAAAGCAGCCGACGATATGACATTTCATTCAGTTCGGCCACGCGCACGCCGTCCTTGTCGGCGGGCATGTGCTTGGCGACGATATCCATGGCGACTTTGGCCAGATACATGTTGGAGCCGATGCCGGCAGTGGCGGTGATGCCGGTTTTGGTGAGGATTTCGCGCACGATGGTTCGCGCCATCGCATGCGGCCCCATACCCAGCGAGCGCAGATATGGCGTGGCGTCGATGAACACCTCGTCAATCGAGTAGACATGGATGTGCTCGGGTGCGGCGTATTTGAGGTAGATGCCATATATTTGCCCGCTGATTTCCAGATAGTGCGCCATGCGCGGCTTGGCGATGACCATCGAGGCTTTGAGTCTCGGCGAGCGTTCCAGGTCGTATGCATCGCAGGACTCCCCGATTAATCGGCCGCCGGGAGCATGGACCGCGCGCTCGATGTTGACTCCATTCAGGCGCTGTTTTACCTCGAATAGCCGCGCACGACCGGGAATGCCATAGTTCTTCAGCGAGGGTGAGACCGCCAAACATATTGTCTTATCGGTGCGGGTTTCATCGGCCACCACCAGATGCGTGGTCAACGGGTCGAGTCCGCGCGCCACGCACTCCACCGAGGCATAGAAGGACTTGAGATCAATGGCAATATAGGTATGCTCGCGTTGCGTCGATACCGTTCCGCTGCCCATCGCCATCACCTCCTTACCACCGCTGGCCCGACCAGCATATCAACACAGTCGAACATTTGTTCGATGCAACATGCCCGTTCGAAGCTGCCGAAGTCGACGCACGCAACGCGCCCAAGCACGCTCTTCACCCACGCCACACGCGCAGCGGCAGAGCAGCGGCATGCATGCGTACCATGGGGAATATGAAGAAAAGCATTACAGCAGACAGCGATTTTGCAGCGTGGGCGGCAGCCCGATCCCAGAAGACGAATCGATCACTGGCAGGAGCCCGACTCGCGATTCCGGAGCCGCAGAAGCATGCCGAAATCAAGTCTCAGGCCCAGCAATGGGGCATGACCGTCGAAGATGCCACGATGACCGACGAGCACAACGAGGAATTCCTATGCGACGGCACACAAAGCATCGATTCCATCACCGATATGCGCAAGGCAAGCGGACTGGAGGCAATGGAGTACGCGGAACAGCACATGCCGGTATTACGCGACACCATGGATAGCCTCACCACTCGCGTCGATTTCTCAGGCATTCGTATTGCCGTCTGTCTGATACTGGAGCCAAAGACCGCGATTCTGCTGCGCAAGCTTAAGGCCGCCGGCGCAATCGTCGGCGTATATTGCGGCCCGGATTCCACGGATCCCCGAGTGGCGGAACAGCTGCGCCGGGAAGGAATCACGGTCGAATCCAGCCGAGACTGGACCGCGGAACAGGCGCACGAGGCGGCCCTGCACCTGCTGGACGAAATACAGCCGGACATCATCATCGACGATGGTGCCAGCTTCGCCCGTCTCGCTTCGCTCGAACGCCCCGAACTCACGGCGAACCTCATTGGAGTGGCCGAGGAAACGACCAGCGGCGTACGCGCGTTCCAGCAGATGCAGGAAGCGGGAGCCCTCACCTACCCGGTCGTAGCCGTTAACGACAGTGTGCTGAAAACCGGATTCGACAACGCCCACGGCACTGGGGAGACATGCGTGACCACCATGCAGCGCATTCTCGGCGAGCATGCATTCGACGGTAAGAACGTCACCGTCATCGGCTACGGCCCGGTCGGCCAAGGCTTCGCACGGCGCATTCGCGCGCTTGGCGCCGAAGTCACCATCTGCGATATCGATCCAGTGGCTTCACTCAAAGCGGTGTTCGACGGCTTCGCCGCACAAGACATTGACGAGGCACTCCCTTGCGCGGATATGGTGGTGTCCGCCACTGGCGTGAGACATACGGTCACACTTGAGCACATGCGCGCAATGCACGAGGGCGCGGCGCTCGCAGTGATCGGCGGCATCGCCAACGAAATCGCCTTGGACGAGGTAAGCGACTTCACCCCACAGGTCAACAGGGACACCGTGCAACTCAATGTTCCCGACGGACCAACGCTCACGCTAATCGCCGACGGCGATGGCGTGAACTACACGGTGGGAGGCGGCAATCCAATCGAGATCATGGATCTGAGCTTCGCCGTACAGGCCAGCGCCGTCGCATATCTTCTGGAACATCGAGGCACACTGGATCACACGCTTATCAGACTTGACGCAGCGACCGACCAGCGCATCGCCGCCAGCGCGCTCAAGGCGCGCGGATACCGAGCCAGCCATGCCGTGGAGGACAACGGCTACAATTGGCGACTGACCAGATTCGCGGAAAACGACCGAGAGAACGCCGACCGATAGCCATAGACACGGCACCGAACACAACGCAGCGAGGAGAATATGACCGACAACACCTGGCCGACCGTCGATACCGAGCTTATCGATGATGTGACACTGTATTCCGCCAAACTCATCATCCCCGTGACGGGCCCCGTCATCATCGATGGCGCAGTTGCCATACATGGCGACCGCGTGGTTCATGTAGGCAAACGCCGCTGGGTGCTGAAGGCGCTGAAGCAGGAAATGACGGCTCACGGCACCATCCATGAACGGCATTGGGATGGGGTGCTCACCCCCGGATTGATCAACGCGCACACTCATCTGCAGTACAGCGGCATGGTGCAGGTCGGGCAAGGCACCTACGATCGGTTCCGCGCCTGGGAACTGGCATTCAACGAGGTGTACGCCGAGGCGCAGAAGACCCAGCCATGGAAGCAGTGGGCCGAGGACGGCGCTCGCCAGATGGTCGAATCGGGAACGACGGCCGCCGCAGACATCGTCACCGATTTGGACGCCGCCGGCGCGCTGGCTTCGCAGGGCATGCACGGTATCGCTTATTGGGAGGTAATGGGCTGGCACAACGCCGAATGGATGGAAAAGGGCCGCACTGAGCTCATCCGGCAGTTGCGCCGGATGAACGAGGAGCAGCTGCCAAACCTCGGCATCAGCCCGCATGCTCCGTATACGCTGGAGTCCGAACCGTTCGTTGATCTTCCAGACATTGCTCGTCAGCTGAACATGCGACTGCATATCCATCTGGCGGAGACCCCGCTCGAGGCCGGCACTTATCCGCCGGTGCTCACCACTTATTCGGCGGCCGACTGGAGTGACCACGATTGGGAAAGCTACCGGCAGCTCAAGGAAGTGGGCAAAGGCGCCTCCGCCATCCAGTTCGTCGATCAGCTTGGCTCGCTTGGACCGGATGTGCACATTGCACACGGCGTGTGGGCCAATGGCGAGGATCGGCGTATTCTACGTCAGCGCGGCGTGGGCGTGGCCTTGTGCCCCCGATCGAATCGCATTACCAACACCGGCAAAGATGCACCGGTGCGCGAATACCTCGAGGAAGGCAATCTGGTAAGCGTGGGCACCGATTCGCTCTCCAGCACGCCGACCCTCGATCTGCTTGATGATGTGTCGATGCTTTACGACCTGGCCCGCGAACAAGGCTATGCCAGCGACGATCTGACACATCGCCTGATTCGTATGATGACGCTGGGCGGCGCCGCCTCCATGGGCATGCACGTGGGCCGCAACCGCATTGGACAAATTAACGCGGGCGCATTGGCTGATTTCGCGTTCTTCGACATCCCCGTCGACACATCATCTCCGGCCGGCATCGAAGAAACGCTGGAAACACTGGTGAGGCACGGCGCAGGCACGAACCGAGCCACGGTGATATCCGGGCGCGAAGCCTACAACAACGCCTGGTGACACCGCTGACCTGACCTGATATCAAGAAGCCAAAAACCAGCAAACCCGCCAAGAACAGGAGATCTCATTATGAGCGTCGCTTTGCAAGACATGAGTCCATACGCCCGGTCCATAGTGGAACGCCTTGGACTGGAAACCCACCCCGAAGGCGGCTGGTACACGCGTGACTGGCAATCCCCGCACACGGATGAGGCCTCAAGCCGACCGCTATCGTCACTGATTTACTTCCTGCTGCCCGAGGGAGATGCCAGCGCCTGGCATAAGGTCGATGCGGATGAGGTCTGGCTGTGGCATGGCCCGGCATCGGTCAAACTGGAGCTCGGCGGCAGCGACGAGACTCCGGAATCCGACGAATCCAAGCGAACCGTAATCACCTTGGGTTCCGGCATCACCACCGATCAGGCCGACGTAACCGTATCGGGACATGCGGTCGTACCGGCTGGCGTCTGGCAGCGCACAGTGCCAGGCCAGGGCGATGCGCTGGTCTCCTGTGTGGTCAGTCCGGGATTCGTATTCGACGGCTTCACACTCGAACAGTGAACGCCATTTCGCTCTGCGCCAATATGAGATATCCGTCCGCTTACGCGCCAGATTGCGCGGCTCTAGTCGGCCATAAGCAATGGCGATAGCCAGCATCCGAAAATATCGATGTTTTGTAACCCAATAGCCATACAATTGGCGCGAATGCATCAAGCACGGTTTGAACCGTGTGCATGACGAACACTTGAGGAGAGGAAACCCATGTTCAATAAGCGACACATCGTCCGTACCATTGCGGCCACCGCCAGCATCCTGGCTCTGTCGTTCACCGCAGCCTGCGGTTCCGGCCAGTCCACCGCATCCAATTCCACCGATTCGGACGACATCACCCAGCAGACGTACAAGCCGGGCAAGCTGACCATCGCCACCGGACAGCCGGCCTACGAGCCGTGGGTTATGAACGACAAGCCGGAAAGCGGTGAGGGCTACGAGGCGGCCGTCGCCTACGCAGTGGCCGACAAGCTCGGTTTCAAGAAGAGCGACGTGGTGTGGACCCGCACCGCATTCGACACCGCCATCGCTCCCGGCGCCAAGGACTGGGATTTCAACATCCAGCAGTTCGGCATCACCGACGAGCGCAAGAAGGCCGTTGACTTCTCGTCCAGCTACTACAACGACAGCCAGTCCGTCGTGGTCAAGAAAGACAGCAAGTTCGCCAACGCCACCAAGGTATCCGATCTGAAGGATGCGACCGTGGGCGTCATGGTCGGCACCCTTGCCTACGACTACGCCAAGGCGAACATCAAGGACGACATCCAGACGTTCAATGATGATGCCGCACTGGCTCAGGCACTTGACGCCGGTCAGATCGACGTACTGGTCACCAGCACCGTGGAATGCGTGTACATGGTGCAGTCCGAGCAGGTCAAGGACTCCAAGGTGCTCGGCCGTCTGCCTGACTCCGAAGACAAGAGCGGCATGGGCATCGTGCTGCCGAAGGATTCCAAGCTGACTGCAGCCGTGACCAAGGCAGTGGATGACCTGAACGCCGACGGCACCATCAAGAAGCTTCAGGACAAGTGGCTGGCCGAGTACACCACCGACCTGACCGAACTGAAGAAGTAAGTGAAGTAGGCTTACATCATAAGGTCACAACACCTTGGCCGGGCGCTGCGGGAATTTTCCTGTGGCACCCGGCCATCCCGGCATTCAGGAAGCGAGCGACATTCATCACATGACCGCAGCACCAACCGAAACCAGGCAGCACAATGCCCCTGACGGACACGAGGTAAGTCAGGTCGAGCTCGAACGACGCCAATATCGTGTTCATCAGCAAATTCAATCGACGATTACCAGTCTGATCAGCACCATTGTGTTCGTGGTGGTCATCGTCATCGGCTTGAAGCTCTCCCCCGGCTGGCCACGAGTCAAGGAGACCTTCTTCTCCGGCGAATACTTCGTCAAATCGTTTCCCCATGTGCTTGACGGCCTATGGCTCAACATCCGCGTTCTGCTCGTCGCAGTGGTCGGCGTGGCGATTCTGAGCACGCTGATCGCGCTGGTGCGCACCAGCCGCTCCCCTATTCTGTTCCCGCTGCGTATCCTGGCATTGATCTACACGACTGTGATGCGCGGCGTGCCTATTATCGTCGTGCTGTATCTAATCGGTTTCGGCATTCCCGGCCTAGGCTTGTTCGGCCGTATCGATCCCTCGGTACTCGGCACCATTGCAGTGGTAATGGGATACAGCGCCTACGTCTCCGAGGTGCTGCGTGCCGGTTTTAACGACGTACATCCTTCTCAGCGAGCCTCGGCCCGCTCGTTGGGCCTGACCTCCGGCCAGACGACCCGACTGATCGTCATTCCTCAGGCATTGCGCAAAGTGGCGCCCGCACTGATGAATGACTTCATCTCCATGCAAAAGGACGTCGGCCTGATTTCCGTGCTGGGTGCGGTGGATGCCGTGCGCGCCGCACAGATCGACGTGGCCAGCACCTACAACTTCACGCCGTATGTGGTCGCCAGCCTGCTGTTCATCCTGATGAGCGTGCCGTTCATCCTGCTGAACGACTGGTACACGGAACGTCTGCGTAAGCGCGAACTCAGCGGAGGAACGGTATGAGCGAAATGACCAATATCACCACCGAGGCGAGTGACTCCCCCGTGAGCAACAAGACGGTGCTGCGTCTTGATGACGTGCGCAAATCCTTTGGAAACACGCAGGTGCTGCGTGGCATTTCCTTTGACATTCACCAACATGAGGTGGTGGCTTTGCTGGGGCCTTCCGGTTCAGGCAAATCCACATTGATGAAATGCGTCAACCTGCTTGAACAGGTCGATGACGGCCAGATTTGGCTGGGCAATACCGATATCACCGACCCGCGTGCCGACCAGGACAAGATTCGCGCACGTATCGGCGTGGTGTTCCAGCAGTTCAACCTCTTCCCCCACATGTCGGTGCTCAGGAACGTGACCCTTGCCGCAATCAAGGTTCACCACTGGAGCAAGGATCGCGCCGAAACCCGCGCTATGGAACTGCTTGAACGCATCGGCATGCGCGATAAAGCCAGTGCCTACCCCGATCAGCTCTCTGGCGGCCAGCAGCAGCGCGTGGCGATTGCGCGCGCACTGATGACCGACCCGGAACTGCTGCTGCTTGACGAGATCACATCTGCTCTTGATCCGATGCTGGTCGGCGAAGTGCTCAACATGGTTGCCGAGTTAAAGGCCCAAGGCACCACAATCCTCATGGCCACGCACGAAATGAGCTTCGCCCACGAAGCGGCCGACCGCATCGTACTGCTCCGTCACGGCGTCATCGCCGAGAACGGCACACCCGCTGAGGTGATGGACGAGTCGCAGGATCCCGAGACCATCGAGTTCTTCAGCCATTTCAGGCACTGAGACGAAGCCGAAAAAACAAGCACCGGATTCATACGACGAAAGGCTCCGACGGATAATACCGTCGGAGCCTTTCAAATTGCGTTGACGAAAGTCAACCGATCACGTCACACCGACAATTCGGTATCACGCTTGAGCACAAAGTGGAGCACCAGGTAATGCGGCGGTGAACAGGTAAGAGGTATCCATGCTTCCAACCTACCCGTCGGCATCACCCCACACCACAACCACCCACCACAAACAGCGAAAGGCCAAAATCCTAAGCCACTATTCATACTTGACTGATCTGGTGCTTAAACCGCGTCCGCAAACCCCAACAAGTTCCACCACCCCACAACACGCGATGTAGCCGCCGATTGGTAGGGTTGATAGATAGTTAATCCCCTGTTTGAAAAAGGAGCTTTGGCTTGTCGGCTGAACTCGAAGACATTCACGAGGAATGTGGCATCTTCGGCGTATGGGGCCACCCCGACGCCTCACGACTCACCTATTTTGGCCTGCACGCGCTGCAGCATCGCGGTCAGGAAGGTGCCGGCATCGTCTCCAACGATAACGGTCATCTCATCGGTCATCGCGGACTCGGCCTGCTCACCCAGGTGTTCGGCGATGAGCGCGAAATCGAACGACTGAAGGGCAATTGCGCCATCGGCCACGTGCGTTACGCAACGGCCGGCTCGGGCACCACAGACAACATCCAGCCGTTCATCTTCCGCTTCCATGACGGCGACGTGGCTCTGTGCCATAACGGCAACCTGACGAACTGCCCGTCACTGCGCCGCAAGCTTGAAGACGAAGGCGCCATCTTCCATTCGAACTCCGACACCGAAGTGCTGATGCACTTGATTCGCCGTTCGATGCAGCGCACCTTTATGGACAAGCTCAAGGAAGCGCTCAACACGGTGCATGGCGGTTTCGCCTACCTGCTGATGACCGAAGACGCCATGATCGGCGCACTCGACCCGAACGGCTTCCGCCCGCTCTCCCTCGGCAAGATGAAGAACGGCGCCTACGTGCTCGCCTCCGAAACCTGCGCACTGGATGTCGTCGGCGCCGAGCTGGTGCGCAACATTCGCCCGGGTGAAATCGTGGTGGTCAACGATCACGGCTACAAGATCGTGCAGTACACCAACAACACGCAGCTGGCCATCTGCTCGATGGAGTACATCTACTTCGCCCGCCCGGATTCCGATATCTATGGCGTCAACGTGCACTCCGCCCGCAAGCGCATGGGCGCACGTCTCGCCGCCGAATCCCAGGTGGAGGCCGATATGGTTATCGGCGTGCCGAACTCCTCATTGTCCGCCGCATCCGGCTATGCGGAAGCAGCAGGCCTGCCCAACGAAATGGGTCTAATCAAAAACCAGTATGTGGCCCGCACCTTCATTCAGCCCACGCAAGAACTGCGCGAGCAGGGTGTGCGTATGAAGCTCTCTGCTGTGCGCAGCGTGGTTAAAGGCAAGCGCGTTATCGTTATCGATGATTCCATCGTGCGCGGCACCACGTCCAAGCGCATCGTGCAGCTGCTCAAGGAAGCCGGCGCCGCTGAAGTGCATATGCGCATCAGCTCCCCGCCGCTGAAGTACCCCTGCTTCTATGGCATCGATATCTCCACCACCAAGGAACTCATCGCAGCCAAGATGAGCGTGGAGGAAATCCGTGAATACATCGGCGCGGATTCCTTGGCCTACCTTTCGCTCGACGGTCTGGTCGAATCCATCGGACTGAACGCCGACGCCCCATACGGTGGCCTGTGCGTCGCCTACTTCAACGGCGACTACCCCACTGCGCTCGACGACTACGAGGCCGACTTCCTGAAGTCCCTCACGCCCGAGGACCGTGTGCGTCTGCCTGAATTCGCGCTGTACAAGAGCAAGTACATCGGCAACGAGTACAACACCGTGCAGCCGGATGCCGAATAGCTCACCACCAATCCACTCAATAACAATTCTTTGAACCAGAGGCGCTTGCCTCCCCTCAGTCGGCTTTGCCGACAGCTCCCCTCCAGAGGGGAGCCAAAATAAGTAGAAAGGCCAACCAAATGCCAAAAGCATATGAGAACGCCGGCGTGAGCGTCGAAGCCGGGTACGAAGTCGTCAAGCGCATCAAGTCGCACGTGGCCCGCACGAACCGCCCCGGC
>ULZG01019039.1_pt1 | contig 10692 bp, 8 predicted proteins | sample 1962881 | NCBI WGS metagenome assembly ULZG01 (sample SAMEA4835883, study PRJEB28245) | human gut metagenome | biome: gut microbiome; material: fecal sample | place: Denmark | collected 2008 | reverse complement strand
AGACTGAATACCTACGGGCAATCTCCTGTTTCTTGTCTCTGCCATAGCTTCCTGTTTTTGTTTGCAAATATACGATTTTTTCCCCAATCCCCATGCTTTTTCCTCCATTCTTTGAGCATTATTATGCTTGTTCTCTGTCCGAAAAGAGATATAAGCGCTGAGATGTGCAAGGGTTGATCCGCCACAACTCCCTTTTTCTGCCATTGTCGTGGCGGAGTAAAAAGCGCAGCTTTGCCGTGGCTGCACGGCTGCCATGCTGCTCGTCATGCTGCTCGTCATGCCGAGGGTCGTGGCTATGGCCGTGGGCGAGTTGGCGGTTTGAACGACGAACCCTCGAAGAGGTTCGGGCTGACGGCTCTTGCCGTAATGCTGTGGTTGATCATTGCGTTTAAGGTTTTAAAGGTGATGGAAATTGTTCTTCTCTCTCTTCTCTCTCTGTTCCTCCCTTTCTTCTCTCTCTCGGTTCTTCTCTCACATGCACGCCCTCTCCTCTCCCTTGGTCCTCTCTTGCCCCTCCCTCAAAAGGGGACCTTGCTGGTGGTAGCTTAGGACCGACGCCGCTATTTGCTTATCCCTCGCCCCCGTCGTAGGTATGTCCGTCGCAGGCCCTCTGTGGAGTCGTTCCGCAGGTCTTGTAACTGGGTGTAAAGATTTGCAAGCGAGCGCAAACGAGAGCTTGCTCTCAAATTGCCGAGCGCCGCTAAATCTTCTGCAAAGGTACGGAGAGTTTTTTGATACCACCAAATAAAATCACAAATATTTTCCAACTTTTTTTATCGCTATGGAAATAGCACATAGCAAAGCTATGTGAACCTTCTATACATGCTTGGGATAATCTTTACATTGTATTCTTTGCAGAGTTGCAAGCGTGGGAAGTGGGGAGGCCTTAACGTAACATGTAACATGTAACATGTAACAAAGTCCCAAATGCCATCAATATCTATTAACAGTCTTTCGTGGATGTACAACCAGCTACAATTCAATGTATTGTAATTGCAAAATTGCCTGCTGCAAGCCCCAACGTTGTCTCCTGATTGCTCGTGCGTTTACTTTTGTTAACGAACAAACTGCTCTCCTTCGCCCCTTTTTTCGCTCAAAAAACGTAAGCGTGTCCGCGATGCAACCTTGCTCAGCATCTTTCAATTCTTTACCTTTGCCGCGCGAATATAATATCACCAATATGACAGCAGCAAAACGATACGAAAGTGTATGGAATGCGTTCTTAAACGAACTGCCCCATAATCCTACGACCACTCTGACTTCTTTTCTAAAAAGATGTAATGTTAGACAGGGCAGAATGAAGCGATGGATGGAAAACAACGGACTGTCCGTAAAGGAAGCCAAGAGGCGCCTTCGTGACTGTCAGCACGATGGCATTGGGGACCCAATGTCACCCTTGTCCGAAGATTCTGGCAGTCTGTTCCTGCCAATGGCTACAGACAAGCCCGCCCCACGATCCGAGTCCTGCGACATACTCTCTGGAGTAAGCCTGACATTCCCCGACGGTACCCAAGTGAACATAAAACGTGGTAGCGCGCAAGCGGTCATGTCGTTTCTCAAACTTTACCAAAGGGAGGACCTGCCATGTTGGACTGAATGACGGAATGCGATACTATGTCTGCCAGCGCTATGTGAGAATGAACCTGGGGATAAACGGCCTCTACAAGTTGGTGTCGCAGGAGATGGATCTGCCCCCGCTAAGCGGAGCCGTGTTCATCTTCTTCAGCAAAAACCGGCAGCAGGTGAAACTCCTGCGTTGGGACACGCTTACGATTTGTGAACCATTATGAACTTGTATGGCTCAAAACTATTCTTTACTTTTGCCATGTCATTCAGAGATTTTGCTATACTTCTTTTGCAGCACTAAGGTAGGTGAAAAATCTGACATGGCAAAGTACTGAGCAACTTTTTGTTGCTCAGGTACTTATAAAAAAGCTAACTCAAAGTGCTGCAGAATTTAGGATGATTATGAAGAAGTTTTTTCTAATTTTATTTGCATGTTTTGGTTTACTGCAAGTGATGGATGCCAAAAGATATCCCTTTGACATGAAACATAGTTATCACGTGCAGATTGTGAGAGTAGCTCAGCAAGGAACTAAGTTCCTAAAAGCTTGGGGAGTAGCAGGGTCTCCTGACAAGGCAATTGTTCGTGCTATGCAAGATGCTGTGGCAGCATGTATCTTTACTGGTGTTTCTGGTAATGACATTGCAGGGAAGATTCCTCCACTTGTAAATAGTTTTGATGTGTATGAACAGCATAAAGTCTTTTTCGATACCTTTTTCAAGAAGGGCCAATTCTTGCAATATGTAAAAAATGTAAATGCGGGCTATCCTTTTGGTGAAGACAATGTACAAACCAGTAAAGGACGCAAGGTAGGAATATATGTTGTTGTTATGTATGATGAGTTGCGTAAGTTGTTGGAGAATGAAGGGATAGTCAAAAGATTGAATGACTATTTTTAACTATATAATTTTATTTCAAATGAGTTAAATTATGAACGATATGAAGAAGAAAGTATTTTTGTTATTTACATTACTCTTTTCTATATTTTCCGTAAATGCTCAATCAGTAGTAGAAAATACAGGTTCACCTAAGGCACTGAAACCTATTATTATGGTAGTGCCTGAAAAGGCTTGGTGCATCAATCATGGCTTTGTTAGAAATGATAACCCCAATGTTCCAGATTACGAGAAAGCACTTCTCAATGATGAGGTCCTCAATGTGGTAACCAAGATGGGTGGCATTATGCAAGAACGTGGATATCCATTGAAAAATCTTCAAAGTGCTTTGGATGAATTAAAAAACGAGGAAGCAATGGATAAGGCTTTGACTTCTAGGGCTGATGGAGAAATCATGGAGGATGACTTGGATAAGTTGACGCGTGTGGCACAAGCTGACATCTTGGTAAACATAGCTTTTACTCGCACTAATTATGGCCCGAGAAACATGGTTGAGTTTCGAGTAACTTCCATAGATGCTGCTACTAACAAGCAAATTGGAGGTGAGACAGGACGAAGTTCCGCTTCAGGAGCTCCCATTTCAACACTGTTGGAGGAGTCTGTATTGGGATTTATGGACAATTTTACAAATAGTATTCAGCGACACTTTGAAGATATAGTTGCTAATGGTCGTGAAGGTTCTGTCATTTTTAAGATTGCTAGTGATTGTCCTTTAAACTTTGACTCTGAGATTACGTTGAATGGAGATACGGGGGAATTGAATGAGGTCATTGATTATTGGATGAATGAACATGCTGTCAATGGAAGCTATACGCAAAGTGCAAAATCTCGCACTCGGCTTTCTTACGAGCAGGTTCGTTTCCCTCTCTTTGGTAAAGGTAAGTTTGGTGGTAAGCCAAAGGCTATCAACATGGAGGGCTTCGTCAAGCCTATAACTTCATTCCTTTCTCAGTTTGGCTTGTCTGTAGCGACAACGCCTATTGGTATTGGGAAAGCATACGTTGTGTTGGGAAGAAAATAAATCTTTCATGTTCAACTTAAAAAATAAAGAATCATGAAAATTAAATTGATATTTTTTTATTTGTTGGTCTTATGCGGTTGTGTTAATCGGACTAATGCACAATCAAAAGAGGAGATAGGCTTGATAAGTCTCAATCCTTATGTGCCTGAGACTGAAAATATAGATCCTATAACCGCTTCTGTGTTAAAAGAAAAGTTACAACAGATAGCTACAGTCAATGGTATGTCGGGGGCAGGGTTCGACAATCGCTTTATCATTACGGCTCATGTTCAGAAAGTCAAGAGTGTACAAACTCAAACTTACCCACAGAAGAGCGCGGTCGATGTCATTATTGGCATTTATGTAGGGGATGGACTTGATGGTACTCTTTTCTCAAGTTATAGTTGTGAGAAAAAAGGTATCGGAGAGTCTGAACTTCAAGCTTTAGCCTCAGCCATAAATAAAGTCAATGCATGTCAGCCAGATTTGCAAATGGCTATCGACAAAGGTAAGAATCAGATTCTTGACTACTATTCCCGAATGTCAAGCAGTATTATCGCAGCGGCAAAGGCAACTGCAGCGAAGGGCAAATATGATGATGCAATGAGTGTGCTGTTTGCTATACCTATTTATAATAAGGATTTCCAAACAGCACAAAACTTGATAGCTCAATATGGAATGATCTCTCTTGACAACAAAAATATAGATGTCGTTAGGCAGGCTCGTTCTGCATGGAGTTCTAATCCTACAGAAAATGGTGCAACCGAAGCGTTTGAGATTTTGGATAAACTTGAGGCACCTTCTTCTAAAGTGAGAGCAGAGGCCGAGAAATTGCAGAATGAGATGAGTGCAAGACTTAAGGCTGTAAGTGATAGGGAGTTTAAATTACGGACTCAAAAAGTGCAAAATGCTGAAGATGTAAAGTTGGCTGCCATACAGGCCGCAGTTTCTGTTGCCAAGGCTTATGCCGCTAATCGTCCAAAGGTTGTTTATAGATATTTATGGTGGTAATTTTTGTCAAAAAATATGAAAAAGAAATGTATTGGGGCATTCTTACTTGGATGCTTGTCGTTAGTGTGCTCTTGTGCTAATGATGATGATGCTGAAGTCTATGTGACTTCGTCTTTTCAGCAAGAGTTGAAGAGTATTCGTGAGAGATATACTTATCCCACGAGTTTGGCTTCTGAAGATTACTATTATAGTGATCTTGATAAGATTACTCCTACGGGAGTTGTTTCTGTTTATGATGACAGTCACAATAAGGTGGGTGAGTATGGCTACGTCGATTTGGGACTGTCTGTTAAGTGGGCAAACTTTAATCTGGGTGCTAAGACCGCATTACCAAGTTCGGAGTTGAAAAACTTTGATGATATTTATAAAGAGGTTCTGGATGATATGTTTTTGGAGAGCAATGAGTATCATGTGATTTTGCCTGATACCATCAAGGGACCGTTGCCTTGTGTAATCAGTTATGAGCAGTATAGTAAATCAACAATAGATTACTTGCGCTCGCAGTTTCCTAGTTTTGAAGAGTTTGAGGAGTTTGGCGATTATTGTACCAATATGCGTAAGGCATATAAGGAAGCTGTCACAGAATACAATTCCTATTTGTTGAAAAATAAGTTTACAACCTTAGCTGGACGGTATTATTGGAATTGGGGTGGTATAAACTCGTTTGTCTGGAAAGAAGACCACTATAAGGATTTGCCAATGAATATTGCAGGAACGAAATATGACGAGGTTACAACGAGATTAGGAGATGGATGGAGAATGCCAACTAAAGCAGAATTGCAGGAACTGATAGATAAGTGTAAGTGGACTCTTTACGAAAAAGAAGGCATCAAAGGATATATAGTGACAGGTCCTTCAGGTAAAAGTATTTTTGTTGTTTATGATACCTCTATGGGAACTGAATCTATGGGAACTGATTATCCATATATTTATCTGTCTTCCGAAAGAACAAATACATGGAGTTTGGGAGTGGAGGTATATGCCTTGAATATTCAAACTCAGAAAATAGTGAACGACTATCCGTCTGGCAGATTGGCCGCCATTCGTCCTGTTTATACAAAATAATTAATGATAGATTATGAAACGATTTAGTTTAGTAATGTTAGGCATGTTGTTTCTCATGGTATTGAGTGCTTCTGCCAAAGATAAAATATTCTTCAATTCCAAGTCCAATATCATTGGTATCACTGGCGATTATCAGATTTTGACATCAGGTGGCTTTACTGCGAAGTTTGTGAATAATCCGATATATGTAGATATGCCTCCTGCGTATATGAGTACTAAAAGTATGTGCGAGTATTTCAATCGTCAGAACTTTGGCAAGAAGTTGCTTGACTATCTCTTTTCTTATGATGGTTCCAGTCTTTCCATTAAGTTGTTGGAAGAGCGTGCCTTTAGTAATGCGCAAAAACAGGACATGGAACGTGCTAATTATGGTGTGATAAGCAAGGACGATATATTGAAGGGAGACCCTGCTATATTGGAAATCCTAAAGAATAACTTTATCTTCTTTGAATATCCTACATATAAAGGGTCACGCAAGCGAAAATGGTATATTTTCAAGGTGAACGTTACTGATGAGACCTTGAAAGAGGTTTACAATAGTTGGGATGATATGTCGAAGTATAACCAAATAGCACCAAAAGTTGTTTTTGTAGCTTCAGGTAAATACACGGTTGCTACTTCTACTTCTGCTTCATTTTGGATGGGTGTTTTGGATGCTTCATTAGGTGCCAATGGCAATATAGTGAACAATCGAGATTTCCAACAGGCAAATCGACTGCTATTGGATTGGAAAAATAGTAGGCGATTGATTGCAAAAATTTCAAAGAAGGTACCACAGTTAGCTGTTCGAGGACAAGTGGTAGGACGTTCGCCATTTATAGCAAACGTTGGCGCTGCCAATGGTATTAAGGACAGAGACCGAATGGTGATTTATCGAACCAAGCAGACTAAAGATGGAACTCTATATTCTTCGAGGGTCGCAACGGTCAGAGCTTGTAAGGTAAGAACTAATATTACCCATCTTTATACATTTGCTGGTGGTCAGGCTTCTGCAAAACAAGGTGATGTGGCAGTCTTGCGAATCAATCATAATTCCAGCTATTCTATTTTGGGTAACTATATGGAAGATTCTTATGGCCTTAATTTGAGTTATGACCATCGTGTGGCTTTAAGCAAAGCTGGTGTTTCACAATATTTAATGACCAATATCGGCTGTAGTGTTTATGATGGATTTCTAAAACGTCTGTATGTGACCAACCAAGGAAACTTGGTATATAGTCCTGTCCATTTTAATGTTGGTCTTGGTTATGGTGTCGGATTTGAGTTTGCCCATAGCATAGAGCTGGTTCCTTATTTTATGGCTCAGTACGAAGGCGCTTATTTTATGGGAAAGAAAAGTAAGGATGCAGCAGACAATTCTGAAAAGGAAGATGTATATGGAAATTCTTTTAGAATACCAATTGGAATGAAAGCTCATGTGAACTTGTTCTATCCAGTACAGTTGGTGATAGGTGCTGAGTATATTTTCAATTGTAAAATATCTTTGGTGTCAGACAAAGAAACTGAGAATGATCCTGATTTGTTCTTCTATGGTCCAATGAATTACAAACGTGAAGGGTTGAATCTTTATGGAGGTTTGAGATTTAATTTCTAAAAATCCTCAAATCCGCAACCTATTGGGTTTCGTGGGATTTTGCTTGTATTTTTGCCATGTCATTCAGAGTTTTTATTTGTTATTTATTTTGCAACACTAAGATAAGTGAAATTTCTGATATGACAAAATCCTGAGCAACTTATTGTTGCTCAGGTGGTTATAAAAAATATCAAATTATAGTGTTGCGGAAATAAGGGTTACAATGTTACAATGTTACAATGTTACATGTTACGTTAAGGCTTAACGCATTGCGCCATTCCGCCTCGCGCAGGGAAGGTGGAGAGGGCAGGGGACGGCCTTGACAGGAGGGCAGGAGGGCGACAGGGATGGCCTTGGCAGGAGGGCGACAGGGATCGTGGCGCGGATCGGTGAAAACGTGTTTGTCGCTGTGGTTTTCGCCGTTCGGAGCGCGCTGCTCCTCATTTTTCTTCTATTTTCTGACGGGGTGAGGAAAAAAAAGCGTAACTTTGCAATCGACATTTGATTTTTAAAAACTAATTTGTATGATGGTTAAAATCACTTTCCCCGACGGCTCTGTTCGCTCGTATGAGCAGGGCGTGACGGGTCTTCAAATCGCAGAGAGCCTTTCGCCGGCTCTCGCCCGCGACGTTGTATCTTGCGGGATCAATGGCGAGACGACGGAGCTCAACCGCCCCATCAACGAGGATGCAAGCATCAACCTCTACAAGTTTTCGGACGACGAGGGCAAGCACACGTTCTGGCACACGTCGGCCCACTTGCTGGCCGAGGCGCTCCAGGAGCTGTATCCCGGCATACAGTTCGGATTTGGTCCGGCTGTGGAGAACGGCTTCTTCTACGACGTGATGCCGGCAGGCGGCCAGGTGATCTCGGAGAACGACTTCCCGAAGATCGAGGCCAAGATGCGCGAGCTGGCCAAGAAAAACGAGCCCGTGGTGCGCCGCGAGGTGTCGAAGGCCGACGCCATCGAGGAGTTTAAGGCCATGGGCCAGGACTACAAGGTGGAGCACATCGACCAGGACCTGGAGGACGGAACGATCACAACTTATACGCAGGGCAGCTTCACTGACCTCTGCCGCGGCCCGCACCTGGTATCGACGGGTGCCATCAAGGCCATCAAGATAACGAGCGTGGCCGGAGCCTTCTGGCGCGGCGACGCCAAGCGCGAGCAGATGACGCGCATCTATGGCATCACCTTCCCGAAGAAGAAGATGCTCGACGAGTATCTGCTGATGCTGGAGGAGGCCAAGAAGCGCGACCACCGCAAGATCGGCAAGGAGATGGAGCTCTTCATGTTCTCCGAGCGCGTGGGCAAGGGACTGCCCATCTGGCTCCCGAAGGGCACGCAGCTGCGCCTACGCCTGCAGGAGCTCCTGCGCAGCCTCCTCAAGCCCTACAACTACCAGGAGGTCATCACGCCGGGCATCGGCGGCAAGCAGCTCTACGTCACCTCGGGCCACTACGCCCACTACGGCAAGGACGCCTTCCAGCCCATCCACACCCCGGAGGAGGACGAGGAGTATATGCTCAAGCCGATGAACTGTCCGCACCACTGCGAGATCTTCGCGCGCAAGCCGCGCTCCTACAAGGACCTGCCGCTGCGCATCGCCGAGTTTGGCACGGTCTTCCGCTACGAGAAGAGCGGCGAGCTCCACGGACTGACGCGCGTGCGCACCTTCACGCAGGACGACGCCCACATCTTCGTGCGTCCGGATCAGGTGAAGGCGGAGTTTGAAAACGTCATCGACATCATCCAGAAGGTGTTCGCCATCTTCAAGTTTGAGGACTTCGAGGCGCAGATCTCCCTGCGCGACCCGAAGGACACGGAGAAGTATATCGGCAGCGACGAGATCTGGGAGGAGAGCCAGAACGCCATCCGCGAGGCTTGCCGCGAGAAGGGCCTCAACGCCCGCGAGGAGATCGGCGAGGCCGCCTTCTACGGTCCGAAGCTCGACTTCATGGTGAAGGACGCCATCGGCCGCAAGTGGCAGCTGGGCACGATCCAGGTCGATTACAACCTGCCGCAGCGCTTCCACCTCGAATACACGGCCGAGGACAACTCCAAGCAGACGCCGGTGATGATCCACCGCGCGCCGTTCGGATCGCTGGAGCGCTTCACCGCCGTGCTCATCGAGCACACCGCGGGCCACTTCCCCCTGTGGCTCACGCCCGACCAGGTGGCCATCCTGCCGATCTCGGAGAAGTATAACGACTACGCCGAGAAGCTCCGCAAGTATTTCGACCGCAACAACGTGAGGGCCTACGTCGATGACCGCAATGAGAAGATCGGCCGCAAGATCCGCGACAACGAGCTCAAGCGCGTGCCCTACATGCTCGTCGTGGGCGAGAAGGAGGCCGAGGACGGCCTCGTCTCCATGCGCAAGCAGGGCGGCGGCGAGCAGGCCACGATGACCATGGAGGAGTTTGCACAGCGCGTGAACGCCGAGGTGGCAGAGCAGCTGAAGGTGCTCGAGGAATAATCTCTGAAATACATACGCAGGGAGGGCTGGAGGAGGCCGGGTGCGAGCCGGGCGGAGGCCAGCCCTCGTTGTGTGATTGCGACAAGGCTACAGATGAAAACGACGCTCATCCTCGTGGGGAAGACCCGCGACAAACTCTATACCCACGCCATCGACGACTACCGCGACCGCATCGGCCACTACATGTCCTTCGAGATCGTCACCATACCCGAACTGCGGGCCACGGCCTCGCTCTCCGAGGCGCAGCAGAAGGAGAAGGAGGGGGAACTGATCCTGCAGAAGGTGCAGCCCGCCGACACGCTGGTGCTCCTCGACGAGCACGGACGCGAGCCACGGTCCGTGGAACTGGCGGCTTGGCTGGAGAAGAAGCGGACCACGGCGCGCCGCCTCGTCTTCGCCATCGGAGGACCCTACGGCTTCTCCCAGGCGGTCTATGCGCGCGCCAACGAGCAGATCTCGCTCTCGCGCCTCACGTTCTCCCACCAGATGGTGCGCCTCGTCTTCGTGGAGCAGCTCTATCGCGCTTGTACAATCATAAAAGGGGAGAAGTATCACCACGAGTAGTTGCCGTGGGGGTACTTTTCCCCTTTTTTCCTCTTTTTCTTCCTCCTTTCTTTCCTAATCCTCTTGCTTTCTCTTCTTTCCTTTCCTATCCTCTTCTTTTCTTTCCTTTCCTTCTTCCTTTTCCTCTTCCTTTTCCTCTTCTCCTTCCCCTAACGACCCATTAGTTTTTCATTTTGTCTTTCACGCATTGCAGGATGATGTTGGCGGCCTGCTCCAGTCCCACGCTGCTGGTGTTGACGACCAGGTCGTAGTCGCGGGCATCCGTCCAGTGGGCGCCCGTGTACTGGTGGTAGTGGTTGCTGCGTCCTTGGTTCACCTGGTCGATGCGGCGGGCTGCCGCCTCGTCGGAGAGGTTCTCGACGGTCGATACGCGGCCGATGGCGTCCTCGCGGTTGGCGGTGACGAAGACGCTGAAGACCCGCTTCTCTCCCCGCAGCACCCAGTTGGCGCAGCGGCCCATGATGACGCAGGGCTTGCGCCCCGCCAGGGCGCGGATGATGCGGCTCTCGGCCACGAAGATGGCGTCGTCGTGGGAGGGG
>ULZG01007879.1_pt1 | contig 10714 bp, 6 predicted proteins | sample 1962881 | NCBI WGS metagenome assembly ULZG01 (sample SAMEA4835883, study PRJEB28245) | human gut metagenome | biome: gut microbiome; material: fecal sample | place: Denmark | collected 2008 | reverse complement strand
GCAACCGCCAGCAGGTGATCGGCCACCTCGTGAAGCGGTAGGAAAAAGCACAGAGACCATAGAGACCCGTGGCGGACCAGCGCCATCGCGCGGCCTCTATGGTCTCGCTTCGTAGATCATGGCCCCGTTGTTTGGATTATCGCATAGGATCGTATTTGACGGTTCAAGGTACAAAGGTCCTAAGCGTAGGACGAAATTCATCCAAGGATTTACAAATAAGACAGGCAGACTTGAAATAATCAAGACTGCCTGAATTCGGGGTCCAATCCTCTTGCGAGGAATGATCCGATGCAAAGATAAAAACAAATTTCCAAAGCATCAAATCTTACGAGCAATAATTTCTCTTTTTCACGAAATCCATCCACTTTTTCAAAAAATAGTCTTATATTTGCATATTGGAATAAAAACATAGAGAAACGATGAACAGAATAGACCTTCGTAAAGCAATGTTGGACGACAATAATTTCCGTATGAGAAAGATGGTCATTTTCCTTATGTTGCTCGGCATACAGATTTCTGCTTCTGTATGTCACGCACAGGTGAACGATTGGAAGAATTATCTTTCAAAGGCATGGGTCAGAAACATTGTTGTAGATGGCGACAAACTTTATCTGGGAACGGATGGCGGTCTGGCTATTTACGACAAAAACACTGGTCGATGCCAATTCCTTGATAGAACAAATGGATTGGCAGACAACAATATCGTTGGACTGGCTCACCACAATGGCAAGTGGTGGATAGGTGGCCAATACACAGGCATGAGCATTTATGATGAAAACTCATTTCAGAATTGGCAGTTTCCTTTTGCACTTCAAAGCTGTTTCGCCTTTGATGATGCATTAGATAAGGTGTATATTGGAGCAATACACGATATCTATATCTTGAAAGATAATTACTATACGGTTTACACTCCCGACCCCAAAGCAGACATACATCCCTATCCTGCTATCAAATCTCTTGTTCTTGATAAAAACGGTACACTGTGGTTTGGTGGCTTTACGTTTGGTTTCCTTTCCTCCAATGGAAATACCACGCTTCTAAACTGTGGCGCAAGTGAAGTTAACAATATAATAATCGACGATAAAGACAACAAATGGTTGGCAACTAACAGAGGGTTAATCAAGTATGACGGCACATCTTTCACTTCGTACAACACTTCAGGCGGACAACTGTCAAGTAACAATGTTAACGGATTAGCTTTCGACACGAATCGTAATTTATGGATGGGAAATTGGAACGTACTTGTCAAATATGACGGAAAACAATTCTCCTCTTACCCGCTTCCTTCAAACTACAGCAACGACTGGATATGCGACATTGCACCCGATGGTAACGATGTATGGGTAGCAACACGATTTCATGGATTGCTCAGATTCTATGACGGCACGTTTGAACAGACAGAACTGGAGAAGAATATATTGACGCAGAACCTGATGCACGAGGTTTCCACAGTCGACGAGAAAGGCAACGTGTGCTTTGCATCCAATGATTATCTTGCCCAATACACAGAGAAAGGGGAATGGAAACAGCTGTTTCCTAATGCAAAGGACTATTACCCTGCTATTAACGCAGCTGCATACGATAAGCGAGGACGTTTGTGGGTTGCACCCAATAATAGCGATACCATATTGGCTGTTATAGAAAATGCCGATACAACTGTTTTCAAACGTGATAACACGCCATTCCAAACAGGGCAGTTAAAACAACTGGAATTCGATAGCAAAAACCATTTATGGGTTGGAGCATCAAATGGCTTATATAAATACGACGGCGTACAATGGTCTCAATACAACTCTTCAAATTCGCCAATGCCAGGCGACATGATAACATCCCTCGCTTTTGATAAGAGCGACAGGCTATGGGTTGGAATCGCGGACCTTGGAGTGTGCTCTTTTGATGGGCATAATTGGGTGTGTCATGATACGATAAATTCCCCTATTCCATATAATTATGTTGACTGTATCGCTGTTGATTCGCATAACAGAGTATGGATGAATAGTAGATATAGTAGGAATGGAATGCCTGTAATGGGTAAAGATTATGGTGGTGGATTGGTTTGCTACGATGGCACGAATTGGAAAATCTATAACCAATATAACTCCAACATAGGCGGCAACAGCATCGTGGATATTGCAATAGACAAGCATGATGCCCTATGGATGGCAGTATCTGATATAGGTCTTGTACGCTTCGATGGGGAAAACCAATGGGATGCTTACACAATCTACAACAGTGGGCTGGCTAATCCGTGGCCAATTCAGGTGCAGATAGATGTCAAGCGAGATATGATTTGGCTCAGCTATGAAGCATCGGGAGGCATATCTTCCGCCAAGATGAATCAAGGCACAGGTGTAGAAGGAATATTTGTAACGCCAAATGGTGCAAAAGCTATTTACACTATTGAGGGACGCAAAGTAAAAGCTATGACACCAGGGCAGATTTATATCATGCGAGACGAGAACGGGAAAACAACAAAAGTTCTTGCTCGGTAGTATCAATAGCCAAAAAAATATGGGACTACTCGATTTTATATACACGGGCGTGATAGCGCACTTTCTGAAAAAGAGACTGGGCGGATCGGGCCATCATTCCGCACAAGACCATCACGGCCACGCACACGACCATCACGACCACGCGCACGAGCATCATGGGGATCATGAGGACTACGACCATGAGGACAGTTGGCGTGAGGACGAAGCCTTGGACCACGGCGACCACGACCTCGACGATGTCATCTACAACAAATACATCCACGAAGACTATGACCACGACTGCGAGGACTGCGATCACGACGACTATGACCAGGACGGCTACGGAGACCACGACGACTACGGAGAGCACGATCTGGACGGCTGGTATGGCGACGAATACTAAACGCCGAGGCTGAAAAAAAGAGGCTGGTGGGGGAAAGGCGACCATGACCTTTCCCCCACCAGCCTGATGGGCCGCGGGGTGTGGCGGCGGAAGGAATCCTACTTTACTTCAGCACCTCGACGGAGCGCTTGACGAAGTCGTTGAGCGCGGCGCCCTTGAGCATGCCGTTCTGGAGAAGGGCGAGATCGACCAACTGATGGATCAGGGTGTTGTCCTTGGCATAGTCGGCAACGATCTGGCGCTTCTTGCCGCGCTGGTCCTCCAGGGCCTTCTCCGTCTGGGAGAGGTCGTCCTTGTCGGCCTGGGAGATCTCCTCGGGCTTCTTGTCCTTCTGGGCCTGGCGCAGGGCGGCGAGGCGGGCCTCCTGGCCCTTGATCTCGCTGAGGACGGGCTTCATGGTCTCGGCCGTGGCAGCGGTCTCGTCGGCGAGGATCTGCTTGATGAGCGGGTGGTCGGCGTTGAGCACGAGCATGTAGCTGTCCGGCATCTGGCCGTAGAAGCCCATGCCCTGCTGGAAGCGGCTCATGTCCTTCATGCGGCGCATCCACTCGTTCTGCGTGATCACGGTCGGCTGGGCCGTCTCGCCAAGGGCCTGGACCTCGACGCCAAACTCGGTCTTGTCGAGACGGGGCATCTGGGAGCGGAAGGCCTCTGACAAATTGTCACGCTCGTCCTGGGAGAGTGTCAGTTCGTGGACCTCGTCCTTGGCGATGAGGCGATCGACGGTGTCGGAATCGACACGCACGAAATGGCTCTTCTCCAGCTTCTGCTCGAGCAGGGAGACGGTCGGCACGTCGAGTTCGCCGTCGCAGAGCAGGACGCTGTAGCCCTTGGCCTTGGCGGCCTCGATGTAGGTGTATTGCTCCTCCTTGTTGACGGCGTAGAGATAGATGAGGTTGCCGTCCTTGTCGGTCTGGTTGTCCTTGATGAGCGTGCGATACTCGTCGAAGGTGAAGTATTTGCCCTCGGTGTCCTTCATCAGTGCAAAGTCCTTGGCGCGGTCGTAGAAGGCGTCGCGCTCGGAGAGCATGCCGTAGTTGATGAAGAGCTTGAGGTCGTCCCACTTCTCCTCATACTCCTTGCGGTTCTCCTTGAAGATGCTGCTCAGGCGGTCGGCGACCTTCTTGGTGATATAGGTCGAGATCTTCTTGACGTTGGCATCGCTCTGGAGGTAGCTGCGGCTGACGTTGAGCGGGATGTCGGGAGAGTCGATGACGCCGTGGAGCAGCGTGAGGAACTCGGGGACGATGCCCTCGACGTGGTCGGTGACGAAGACCTGGTTGCAGTAGAGCTGGATCTTGTTGCGCTGGAGCTCGATGTTGGACTTGATGCGCGGGAAGTAGAGGATGCCGGTGAGCGTGAAGGGGTAATCGACGTTGAGGTGGATCCAGAACAGGGGATCGTCGTTCATGGGGAAGAGGGTGTGGTAGAACTTCTTGTAGTCCTCGTCCTTGAGCGACGACGGCGACTTCGGCCAGAGGGGCTCGACGCTGTTGATGACGTTGTCCTCGTCGGTATCGACCTGCTTGCCGTCCTTCCACTCCGTCTTCTTGCCGAAGACCACGGGCACGGCCATAAACTTGCAGTACTTCGTGAGCAGCTGCTCGATGGTCGATTTCTGGAGATAGTCCTTGCTGTCGTCGTCGATGTGGAGGATGATGTCGGAACCGCGGTCGGCCTTCTCCACCTCGTCGATGGTGTATTCGGGGCTGCCGTCGCAGGTCCAGCGCACGGCGTGGCTGCCCTCGCGCCAGCTCTTGGTGACGATCTCGACCTTCTTGCTCACCATGAAGGCGGAGTAGAATCCGAGACCGAAATGGCCGATGATGGCCTCGGCCTTGTCCTTGTACTTGTCGAGGAAGTCGGTGACGCCGGAGAAGGCTATCTGGTTGATGTACTTGTCGATCTCCTCGGCCGTCATGCCGATGCCGCGGTCGGAGATGGTGAGCGTGCCAGCCTGCTCATCGAGGGTGACGCGGACGGAGAGGTCGCCCAGGTCGCCGGAGAAGTCGCCTGCCGAGGCGAGGGTCTTCATCTTCTGCGTGGCGTCCACGGCGTTGCTGACCATCTCGCGAAGGAATATCTCGTGGTCGGAATACAGAAACTGCTTGATGACGGGGAAGATGTTCTCCGTCGTTACTCCAATATTACCTTTCTTTTCCATTATTGTGATATGAGTTTTTAAGATTCGTTTTAACTGTGTCATTGCAAATAGCGTGCCAAAACGGAAAATGGCCTGGAGGGCTCACGAAGCGTGATGGGGCACGCCGCGGGGTCCTGCCAGGCCTGGGAAAAGAGACGGAAAAAAAATAGAGTTGTGCGCGGGCGTTACCGGATGAAGAGGAGCTCGCGATACTTCGGCTGCGTCCAAAGCTCGTCGCTGACGCAGAGCTCCAGTTTGTCGATGTGGTAGCGGATGGCCTCCATCTTCGGTACGACCGTGTCGTGGTAGGCGACGGCCTTCTCGCGCTCGTCGGCGATCCGGTTGGCCACCTTGCGGGCGTTGACCAGCTCCTCCACGCCCTGCTCGATGGCCTGGGTGCGCTCGGCGATATCCTCGATGATCTTCATGTTGCGCGAACTGAGCTTCTCGGCCTTCTCGGCAGGGAAGACGGCGCGCATGCTCTGCACGTTCTTGAGCAGCATGCTCTGGTAGTGGGTGGCCACGGGGATGATGTGGTTCATGGTGAGGTCGCCCATGACGCGGGCCTCGATCTGAATCTTCTTCGTGTAGGTCTCCCACTTCACCTCGTTGCGGGCCTCCAGCTCCTTGCGCGTCATGACGCCGAGGCTGGTGAACATGCGGACGGAGGACTCGCTGAGGTAGTTGTCGAAGATGACGGGGCAGCTCGTCTCGCAGTCGAGGCCACGGCGGCGGGCCTCCTCGACCCACTCCTCGCTATAGCCGTTGCCGTCGAAGCGGATGGGCTTGCAGGCCGTGATGTCCTCGCGCAAGACGCTGACGATGGCCTTCATGCGGTCCTCGCCCTGGGCGATGAGGGCATCGACGCGCGCCTTGAAGTCGGTCAGGGCCTCGGCCACGGCGCTGTTGAGGGCGATCATCGCCGAGGCGCAGTTGGCCTCGGATCCCACGGCACGAAACTCGAAGCGGTTGCCGGTGAAGGCAAAGGGAGAGGTGCGGTTGCGGTCGGTGTTGTCGATCATCAGTTCGGGAATCTCGGGGATGTCCATCTTCAGGCCCTGCTTGCCGGCCATGATGAAGTCGTCCTCGCTGTCGCTCTGCTCGATGTGGTCGAGGAGCTCGGAGAGCTGCTTGCCGAGGAAGGAGGAGATGATGGCGGGAGGGGCCTCGTTGGCGCCGAGGCGGTGGGCGTTGGTGGCGCTCATGATGGAGGCCTTGAGCAGGCCGTTGTGGCGATAGACGCCCATCAGGGTCTCGACGATGAAGGTGACGAAGCGGAGCGTGGACTCGGGAGTCTTGCCGGGGGCGTGGAGCAGCACGCCGGTGTCGGTGGAGAGGCTCCAGTTGCAGTGTTTGCCGCTGCCATTGATGCCGGCGAAGGGCTTCTCGTGGAGCAGGACGATGAAACCGTGCTTGCGCGCCACCTTCTTCATCAGCGACATCAGGAGCATGTTGTGGTCGACGGCGAGGTTGCAGTCCTCGAAGATGGGGGCAAACTCAAACTGGTTGGGGGCCACCTCGTTGTGGCGGGTCTTGCAGGGGATGGCGAGTTCGAGGGCCTGCACCTCCAGGTCCTTCATGAAACTCTGCACGCGGTCGGGGATGGTGCCGAAATAGTGGTCGTCCATCTGCTGGTTCTTGGCCGACTCGTGGCCCATGAGGGTGCGGCCCGTCAGCATCAGGTCGGGGCGGGCGCTATAGAGGTCGGCATCGACGAGGAAGTACTCCTGCTCCCAACCGAGATTGGTCTTCACCTTGCTCACCTTCGGGTCGAAATAGTGGCAGACGTCGGTGGCGGCCACGCTGAGGGCGTGGAGCGTGCGGAGCAAGGGGGCCTTGTAGTCGAGGGCCTCGCCCGTATAGGAGATGAAGATGGTGGGGATGCAGAGGGTGTCGTCGATGATGAAGACGGGGGAGGTGGGGTCCCAGGCGGAATAGCCGCGGGCCTCGAAGGTGTTGCGGATGCCGCCGCTGGGGAAAGAACTGGCGTCGGGCTCCTGCTGGACGAGCAACTTGCCCGAGAAGTCTTCGATCATGCCGCCCTTGCCGTCGTGCTCCACAAAGGCGTCGTGCTTCTCGGCGGTGCCGCCGGTCAGGGGCTGGAACCAGTGGGTGTAGTGGGTGACGCCCATCTCCATGGCCCACTGCTTCATGCCGGAGGCCACGGCATTGGCTATGGAGCGGTCGAGGGGCGTGCCGTTGTCGATGACGTCGGTGAGCTGGGTATAGATGGCGGCGGGCAGGTATTTGTACATCTTAGCGCGGGTGAACACATACTTGCCAAAATACTCGGACGGACGCTCCTTGGGAACTTCCACCTCTAAGGGGCGCTTCTTGAACGCCTCCTCTACGACCTGAAATCTTAAATTCGACATATCCTGAACCTTAAAGTATAATATATAATGTTATCCTAATCATTATCGGCTACCTCGCGGTAGGAGCCAAAAGCAAAACGCCCGAGCCTCATCCATGCGCCCAGGTGTCTCTCATGTCTGCCATTGCAGTAGTCGATCGTGTGTGGTCTATCCTAAACTGGGGGCAAAAATACAAATAAAATTTGAAAAGGCCCGCAACATACCGATTTTTTTACGATTTATTCAACCAATCGGCCTTTCTATCGCCAGGAGCGCCCCACGAGAGGAGGGGCGCAGGTGTCAGAACGGCATACCGACGGCGAAATGGAAGGCGAAGTCGCGGCCCCAGCGGGGATGGAAGATGGGGTAATGGTCCTTGTGGTCGTCATAAGCAGGATTGATCGCCTTCATGGCACCGTCGAGGCGGAGGATGAAATAGCCGAAGTTGAGGCGCAGGCCGAGGCCGTAGGAGACGGCGATCTGCTTGAAGAAGGTGTCGAGCTGAAACTGGCCGCCGGGCTGCTCGGGATAGGAGCGGAGCGTCCAGATGTTGCCCGCATCGACAAAGGCGGCGCCGTCGAACTTCCAGAACAGGTGGGTGCGATACTCGAGGTTGAGGTCGAGGCGCATGTCGCCGGTCTGATTGATGAAGTCGATGCGGCCGTCGCGGCCACGATACTTGCCGGGGCCGAGCTCGCGAACGCTCCAGCCGCGCACGGAGTTGGCACCACCGGAGAAGTAGCGCTTCTCGAAGGGCAGCACGGTGCTGTTGCCATAGGGCCACGCCACACCCAGGAGGCCGTGGAGGGCCAGCGTGTTGTGGGCGCTGAAACGCAGCAGGCGCGTGTATTCGAAGTCGAACTTGGCATACTGGGCGTAGGCGATATTGAAGAGCTGGCGCTGGCCGTGGCTGTTCTGCTTGAAGCGGAAGATCTGGGAGAAGCCGCTCAGCAGGTTGCCCGCCGTCTCGATGCTCGCACGGATGACGCGGTCGCCGGCGTTGTAGGTGAGGCCGAAGCCCGCCTTCATGATGAAGAGGTCCTCGTAGTTGTAGCGCAGGATGGCGTTGCGGTTGGAGACGCTATCGAGGTAGTCGTGCTTGAAGGTGGCGCTGATCCAGGGCATATAGACGTAGCTGAGGTCGAGGACGTCGAGCTTGTACTGCACCTTGCCGTCGCGCGTCGGCCACCGATACTTGAGGCCGGCAGAGAAGACGCGGCGATGGAACTCGGGGCGGTTCTGGAGATTCCAGGCCACGGAGAGCTCGGTCGAGGCCGTGCTGCCGCGACGGCCCTTGCGCGAGAGGAAGGGAGCCATCAGGCGGGGCATCTGGAAGCGGGCCTCGACGCCATACTCCTCGTAGTCGCCGCGCTCGTAGCCCTCCAGTCCCTTGATGGCCTCGAAGGCGCCACGGAGCTCGATGCTGAGGAGTTCGCTGCCGCGGAAGAGGTTGCGGTTCTGATAGGTCAGCGTGGCGGCTGCTCCGAAGTCGCCAGCCGTATTGGTGCCCTCGGGCTGGAAGGCGATGGTGTTGGGCTTGCGCATGGAGAGGCGGATGTCGGTGTCGAGGTTGTGGAGGGTGTCCTCGCGAAAGGTGATGTTGGTGTAGCGGACGGCGCCGAGCCGCGCGAAGTTGTTGTAGGTGCGCTGCAGGTCGGAGGCGCTAAACCACTCGCCGGCCTTGACCACCGTGTTTTCGGCCAGCACGCTGCGGCGCAGGGGCAGGTCGTAGCCGTCGCCGGATCGGTAGTGGATGGAACGCACGCGATAGCGGGGATGGGGCATGGGGGGCGCGCTGCTGTTCTCACGGTAGGGCAGGATGCGGCAGACGAGGTTGACGCCCTGCGTGCCCTGGAGGGAGTCGGCGGTATAGGTGACGAAGTCTTTGTGGAAACGGTAGAAGCCGGAGTCGTTGAGGACGGTGGCGATGCGCTTGCGGAGGTTGTCGAGGGAGGAGACGGTGAAGACCTCGCCCACCTGCTGATCGCCCGTGCCAAAGACGGGGGCAAGGACCTGGGCCACGGCGGAGTCGGGGATGTCGTAGCGGAAGGAACTGATGCGGTAGGGATCGCCGGGATGGAGGGTGTAGATGGCCTTGAGCTTGCGGCCACGGACCTGCGTCTCGAAATCGACGTAACTGTTCATATAGCCCATGTTCTGCATGGCCAGACGCAGGTCGGCGCAGGACCGGGCGGCCTCGAGGGAGTCATAGACGACGGGCTCCTCGCCGATATGGCGCAGCGTGCGGTTGAGCCACTTCGTGGAGTCGCGGCCCGCCAGGGAGTAGGTGCCCAGGGGAATCTTGAAGAGGGAGAACCAATGGGAGTTACCCTTCTGGCGGACGTACTGGCCAAACTGGGCGGCGTCGAGCTCCTTGCTGTCGGTGCGCACCTGGACGGCGTCGAGGAGGTAGCGGTCTTCGGGCACGAACTTGGACGTGGAGCAACCCGTCAGGGCCGTGGCTACCAGCGTGATCAGCAACAATAACAGGGGCGTATGTCGGTTCTTCCAATTCATAAAATTCATTATTTTGCGCAAAGTTAGCAAAAAAAACAGAGCCATCGGGAATCATTGGCGCATTTTTTACTATATTTGCACTGTGATAACCAATAACCAAGTAAAAATCATCCGATCGCTATCGACGCGCAAGGGGCGCAAGACGACGGGCTGGTTCATGGCCGAAGGGCCGAAAGTGGTGGGCGACCTCCAGGCTGCTGGCTTCCGGCCGGTGGCCATCTACGACGAGATGGAGGACGTCAGGCGCATCTCGCAACTGCAGCATCCGCAGGGGGTGGTGGGCGTCTTCGAGATACCCGCAGGACCTCGGGATGGGGCCGGGATCGACCCCAGCAAACTGACCCTCGTGCTCGACGGCGTGCAGGACCCGGGCAACCTGGGCACCATCATCCGCGTGGCCGACTGGTTTGGTGTGGGCGCCATCTGGTGCTCGCCCGACACGGCCGACTGCTGGAATCCGAAGGTCGTCCAGGCTACGATGGGAAGCATCGCGCGCGTGGCCATCCACTATGCGCCGCTCGTGCCGCTGATCGACGCGCTCGACAAGGACTGCCCCGTCTATACGACGCAGCTCGACGGCGAGAACATCTACGAGACGACGCTCAAGCCACACGGCGTGATCGTGATGGGCAACGAGGGCAACGGGGTGACGGAGGAAGTGAGGCAACGGGCCACACGACCGCTGCTCATCCCCAATTTCCCCCAAGGCAGGACGACGGCCGAGTCGCTCAATGTGGCGATCGCCACGGCCCTGGTCTTAGGAGAGTTTCGGCGCAGGATGTTCTAAGACAGGAATGTTTTAGGACGGAATGTTCCAAGACAGGAT
>ULZG01068580.1_pt1 | contig 10727 bp, 10 predicted proteins | sample 1962881 | NCBI WGS metagenome assembly ULZG01 (sample SAMEA4835883, study PRJEB28245) | human gut metagenome | biome: gut microbiome; material: fecal sample | place: Denmark | collected 2008 | reverse complement strand
CATCCCGTTTTGTTCGTGTAGCGTTTTATAAGGCAACAGCTCCGGTGTGTCCTACAGCGTATGACGCTATATTACAAAGCTTTCATATCCTGAATAATTTTGATATTCCTATTGGTATAGAATATGCGTTAGGGAAAGCACCTGATATTCCTAGTGCCACACAATGGACTTCGGCTATTGATTTGACAAACAGGAAAGTGTATTATAAAACAGCATACAATAACAATATTCGTTGTATTAATATGAAGAAGATTGATTTTGATAAAGTGAAATATCAGTCGTATCCATTGGATAAGGAGTTGAAACAGCCTGTAGAAGAGATTATTGTGAAATAGTGCAAGGGCTTGGAAACTGTTGGCGGAAGTACATGGAAGTTTTAATTGCAATGAATGAATAATGGATAAAATGCATTTTTTTTAGAAAAAAGTTCTAGAAATGTTTGCAGATACAAAAATAAACTGTACCTTTGCACTCGCAATTCGGAAGAATAGCAATAATAAAGGATTGATTCGCTAGCTCAGCAGGTAGAGCACAACACTTTTAATGTTGGGGTCCTGGGTTCGAGCCCCAGGCGGATCACTTTTAAAAGATTGAAAATCAAGCGGTTATCAAATTTAGATAATCGCTTTTTTCTTTATAGACACTACGGTTTTCGCTCCAAAGTTCAACTGAAAGTTAAACCAAGAGTTAAACCGAAATTCGTATGAGTGAAACAGTTAAAGTAGTGTGTTACAAGTACAAAACTCTTAGTAATGGGGAAAGCCCTTTGATGATTCGTGTCTGCAAGAATGGAAAAAAGAAATATCAAAGTCTTGGAATATCTATTAAAGTAGAACAATGGGACTTCAAGGCAAACCAACCAAAGGCTAAATGTCCCAACCGTGATAGAATCATTCTCCTTATAAACGAGAAGATTAGCGAGATACAGAAAGCCGCATTGGATAAGAAAATAGCTGGAAAGGATTTCACAGCTACAACCCTTATTGAATCCACGACCAACAAGACAACCTGTAAAACGGTAGGTGAATACTATCTAACCTATATTCAAAATTTAAAGAAAGAGAATAGAATTAGATACGCAGGAATGTTTGAGGTGTCCTACTCCTCTTTTATCAAGTTCAATAAACATCTTGATATTCCATTTTCTGATATAGATGTTGCTTGGCTAAAGAAATATGAAATGTGGATGAAAGAGCAAACACTTTCAATAAGCACCATAAGCACAAGGATAAGACACTTACGAGCAGTCTTTAATCTTGCAATAGCAGAACACGCCATAAAAAACGATTGCTACCCATTCCATACATACAAAGTTTCCAAACTTAATAGACGAACTGCCAAAAGAGCGATAAGCAAGAAAGACGTATTAAAAATAATGAAGTGTCAAGGAAACACACCTATGGAATGTCTTGCGATTGATATTTTTGCGTTCTCTTATCTAAATGCAGGCATTAACTTTATAGATATAGCCAAATTGAAACACTCCAATATAATAGGAAACCAACTTATATATAATAGAGAAAAGACCAAGAAACTGATAAACGTACCACTCCAACAACAAGCAATAGAGATTATCACCAAATATAAAAATGATAAGTCGCCCTATCTGTTCCCTGTCCTTACTCCTTTCCATAAAACAGAAATACAGATTGCCAACAGGCTACATAAAGTTTTAGCGAAGATAAATAAACACCTCAAAGAAATAGGTAAGAAATTGAAATTACCAATACCTTTAACTACATACGTGGCACGCCATTCTTATGCGACTGTATTGAAACGGGCAGGAGTTTCTACCTCTATTATAAGTGAATCATTGGGGCATAGCTCAGAGAAGATAACACAAGTTTATTTAGATAGTTTTAATAACGAACAGATAAACGAAGCAATGAAAAACTTACTCTAAATACAGAAAAGTCCGCTTATAGATTCAATAGGTGGACTTTTTTCATTACCTTTATAGCCTAAAAATCAAAAAGATATGGAGTTACCTATAAGATACCTCAATGAAAAAGGACAGCTTGATGATGGCGATACCTCTCAAATGAGATACGTCTATGACATTATGTATGGAGAGGGTGAGCCTTACCATAATGCGGATTGGTCTGTTGTCATTTATCCAAGCGAAGTAAAATTGGTGGATATTCCAACAGCGGCAGAGATATTCACAGAAAGATATAACACAGGTCAAATATTATGCTCCTATAAATATGAGGACTATATAAGAAATAGTGAGTTACAAGACACTATAAACGGATTGGGTCTTGATACAGACGCATTTTGGCTTTTGGTGATGTTCTGTTTTGATTATGCTTGCAGTATATGTTTTGACAGTTCTATCGTTGCCCCTACACGTGGAGAAAACATAGAAAGTCTTATTTGCCTATTACCTATTGATAATGATTCAAAAACCAAGCTGACACTGAAAACAAGCAAAGGTAAATCAGAAATTACAAGTCGTAAGACAATATCTCTTATCTTAGAGTGGATAAAAAGAGGTTATGAGCAAGACAAAGATTCTATTGGCACAAACACAATAGATATAAATAATGCGTCTGAACTATTCCAATCAAAAGAAAAATCTGATTCTGTACTTATATGGTACTTCGCACACCTGCTAAAATACTTCTTTGACTTGAAGCCTCAATTTAAAGGCAAACGAAAGAAAGGAGATATAGCATCGCTCAACAAGAACCTACTCATATCAAAGTTGGTCTATTACACCCAACTCTCCCAAAATGATAACTTCAAATACGGCACTGATACGCTTAAAAGTTTCTTTAAGCAGTATAAGGACAAAGATATAAAAGGACTTTCTAATATATATCCAACTCCTTGATATAGCATGATTTACACCAAAACAAGAGCCTTGTTTCTCAAATATGAGAAGCAGGGCTTTTCTCTTTTATACCCTACCAATTTAAAGGGGTATAAATTTGCTGCATTTTTTTATTCCATAGATATATTTTCATACCACCGTACCTTTGCAACGTAATCAAAAGCCAAGTGCGCATAAGGCAGACGGTTACAATTAATAAAAAAATAAACTTTTAAAAATTATCATTATGAATAATAATATTAACAACGCAGAGAATATGAACGAAGTAGATAATATTAAAAATGAAAATGGCATGAAAAGATTAAAATTGCTCTTTATAGAGGGTAACAGACAAAAGATTGACAAGACCAATGTGAAAGAAGCCTATTTGAAAATAAAAGAATATGGCTTTATAAAGTCCATGGCTTTGGAGTATGTTCCTATGGATAAGGCAATAGCTAAAATTGGCGACAAGGCTTTATTTAAGGCAACAATAGTTCGTAAAAACGGAGAGCCTGTAATCTCCAGCTTTGACATACAGACAGAAATTGTCAAACCTGAAGAGTATGCCGACTATGACGGAGTTTGTGTGGACGGTCAGCACCGCACATTGGCACTTCTTTTTGATGACTTGCAAAACGAAGAAGTCACTTATGCAGAAGCAGAGATACCTCAAAACATGGATATTCTTGCTTATGTTGCGATGCGCAATAACGGAAAGCCGTGGAAAAACATCGACTTCACCCATTCTGGAATTGTAACCAACAATATGGCGATAGACCATATACTTGCTAAATGTAAGAACAGTAAAATAGAGGACGCTTTTCTTTACTCTATTTATACCCTTACTACAAGTACACTGAAAGCCAAACAGGTAAAAGCCTTGCAACAAGGCTATAAGAAAATTGAAGATTTCAAGAATCTACAACTTTCACCTGTAACGACAGAAATGGGCGACAAGGTTATGGAAGCGATACAAGCAAATGGCTCACTTACATCAGACCGTTGCAATGGACGTTTTGGAGCAGCTCTAAAAAAGTTCTATACTGATAATAAACAGGAGTTTCCAACATTGCTTGCTATAATATCCCTTATAGACAACAATATATGGGAAGCCCATTTTACACCGGGTAAAGGACACTCAATGGAAATTACAGCTTATACGGAAGCTCTGCAATCTATTTGGCTTCAACATCAAAACAATATACAAGAATAAGCAAATAAACATTGGCAAAAGTGAAATTTAAAAGGCTGGTAGAATTTTGGGAAATGGCTATATACAAGCGAAATTTCTCAATTTTCTACCAACTCTGAAAAATCAAGTAGAATCAACTTTTAATATATAGATAAGAGATGAAGATAATAGAAGCTATCATTAAGAAAGGAGAATGGTTGCTTGACGCATTAAAAAGAATCGGTTATGACATGATACCGACAAACACCATTATTGACAAGACTTTGACAGGCTTAGGTGCAACCCATAGCGAAATACACTCAAAACGTAACTCCATAATCATTGAGCCTAATGTTCCTGTGATACTTGGCAAACTGAATGGCAATGAACATTTGGAAGCCGTTTACGAGAAATGCGAGCCTTATAATATCAAGAAATACCTACAAATGGATATTCCATACAAGAAGATAGTTTGCACTCCTGAAAGTTTCAAAAAGATACGGAAAGCGGCAATAGAGTTGAATATCAACATCTATAAGGACTTCTTTTGCCTGTTTGATGAGTGCGAGAAAGTAACGCAGGATATTGATTACAGAAGCGAAATAGCACAGCCCATCTATGACTTTTTCCAATTTGAGGGCAAGGCTTTTGTTTCTGCCACACCCCTCCCTATGTCACATAAGGAGTTTGAACGGCAGAACTTTCAAAAAATAAAAATCATGCCTGATTATGATTATAAGAAAGACTTAGACCTCATAGTTACCAATAGCTATTATAAGAGATTGAAGAAAGTGCTTGACGGAATGAAAGACTGCAAGCATATCTGTATTTTCTTTAATGTGACGGACGGAATCAATGAAATCATTGAGAATCTTGGTATTGCTGATTATAAGATATTTTGTTCGCAAAAAAGCGTGGAGAAGTTAGCTAAAAGAAGAATCTACAATGCTTATTCACATATAGATTACCCTTTGGCTAAATACAATTTCTTTACTTGTCGTTTTTATTCAGGTTTGGATATTGTTCTTAGAAAGCATAAGCCTGATATTATAATGCTGACTGATTTTAGCAGTGCAAATTGGACAATGATAGACCCTTTCACGGAAGCTATACAGATACAGGGCAGATTTAGAAAAACCAAGAAAGATGATGATATTACTTACAATTCACTAATTCACATCTCAACTATCAATCCAAACATGAGAGTGAGAAGTAAAGATGAATTAGATATAAGGATAAACCAATTCATAGCTGATTATAATATGCTGAAAGAAAGACATGACAAGGAAGCTGACAATATTAGAAAAGAAGCCATATTTGACGATATGAAAGGTTTGAAATATCAAGAACTGATAGATGAACAGGGGGAAATCAATTCATTTTCTGTTGATAACCTTTATAATGAGGAACGTGTCAAGTCCTATTATTCATCTTCCAATACTTTATATCAAGCCTATAAAGATACAGGATTCTTTAATGTCACTCTGCACGATGTGACAGAGTGCGTAGGTGATGACGATATAAGGAAACTCAATACGACCAAGCAAGCCACAGAGAGAAAAAGAATACTCGTGCAACTCTTAGACAAGATTCACAACGATTTTGAACAAGGCAGAATTAGTTTTGAAGAAAAGAACGCTTATCTCTCCCTGTTAAGGGAACAAGCGGAAACACAATATATTATTGATGCTTATATGAGAATTGGAAAGGTGGGAATTGAAAATGCAAAATATCAAAAAGGACTGATTGATAAAGCCATTCTGCAAGATGAGAAAGAACAGGATGAGATTCTTAGATTTTCTCCTAATGTACTGAAAGACATTGAAGAAGAGTTTGAAATGAATGTTTATATAAACAAGAATGAAATTATGAACAGATTACAGACTATCTATGACGAACACGGTATAAAACTCAGGATTTGGCAATACACCATTGAAGATTACTATGTTTCCATTTCCAGCGGCTCAATAAAAGGAGGCTCATACAAACTTACAGCTTTCAAATTCTAATTGGTCGATTTTTAGTCAAAGCCTATAAATAGCAAAATTTTCAGAAATTATACCTCAACTCCATATCACCAAATATGGAGTTTTTTCATTTTATATAGATTCAACCTTTTAAATGGCAATATATAGCCAAATGCAATTTTGACAAGAAACTCAATCATTATAAGATTACAAATAGCTGTCCTTTAAAACAGCCAAATAAAGAAAACTATAAATAAGCACATAAGCAGCTATATACCTATACATTAGAAATATCCCCCTCCACCTGTCCTGTTATCCTATTTTTAAAATTGGAGAGAGCTACAAATACGAGAGCTGACTACATATTAAACTCCCCCTCCATACTTGAAGAAGAAAACAAGAAAAAAACTTAATCATTCACTAATTAAAATTTTCAAGTATGGAAAACTTAGTTTTATTACCTACTATGGCACAGAAAAGAAGTAGTGACTTCAAACAGTATGCAGAGGATGCAACAGTAATTTTAGAAGAAACTACAAAAGTCCAGAAAGTGAATCACTTTATAGAAGCTAATACTATGGAGATTGATTTACAACATTTAAAGAGTGACTGTATTGTTCCCGTCTTTTCAAAAGACAACGAACTTACAATTTCGCACAATTCCTTTATTGAAACGGTTTGGGAAGCTACACAGTCATTCTTTACAGGTGAAAGAATTGATAAACCCGACATTCGTGTTTCCCACATTGTCAAAGGCAGAATCCCCGAAGCGATTCATAAGCCTGCAAACCAACTGTTAGAGAGTGACAAGACACAGTATTTTGAACGTATGATGTTTTGCATTGAAGTACCTACTATCTATGAAACGGTAAACGGTAATAAACTCACTCTGACAATAGGCGGTGTGCGTGCTTATAATCACATGAACCTCTATTCAAAGAAAACGGTAGAACGGTTTAAGGTTTTCATTGGATTTAAGAACATGGTTTGCACAAACTTATGTGTTTCAACAGACGGTTATAAAAGCTGTTTGGAAGTTTCTAATACAAGCGAATTATATCGTGCGGTATTGGAAATGTTTCACGCCTATAATCCAGCAAAGCACATTCATTTGATGCAGACACTTGGAAACAGCTATCTAAGCGAACACCAATTTGCACAGATTCTTGGAAAGATGCGCCTTTACCAATGTCTGCCACAAGGTTATCAAAAGAGCGTACCACGACTGTTAATAACAGACACACAGATTAATAGCGTGGCAAAGGCTTATATGCAGGATTCTGACTTTGGCGGTTTTGGCGGTGACTTGTCTATGTGGAAATTTTACAATCTACTCACAGGGGCTAACAAGTCAAGTTATATAGATTCTTTCTTGGATAGAGCCTATAATGCGACAGAGATAGCACAAGGCATTAACATGGCTTTGCATGGTGACGAGCGTTACAAATGGTTTATTGATTGATTTTACACAGTGGGAGATATTCAGTAATGGGTATCTCTCATTTTTTACGAACACTTAAAATTTGAAATTATGGATAAAAGAGAAAATCAAAAGACAATGGCAAAGGCAGGATGTGGCTTTGTCATATTTGCAGCAATCTTCATTTTCCTTTGCTGCATTAACCCTGTCATTACGGTAAGCGTATTCATGCTGTTAGCAATTCTAATTTCATGCGTTTATTGATTCACTAATTAGCAAAGTGAATGTTTCGTTGATATTCAATTACTTACGATAATTGGATATACACCGGACATTCACTTTTATTGTCTTACTCTCAAAAATGAACATTATGAGCTTGAAATACAGTAACACAACGGCTGATTTTCTACAATGGGATGAAGCCATGAATTTAATAAGAAAGCTATTCAAGGATGAAAATTACTCTATGAGTTTGCTTATTGCTTTAGGCTGTTTCTTTGGTTTACGGATAAGTGATATTCTTGCTTTGCGGTGGAATCAAATACTAAATGTTGGTGAGTTCACCATAACAGAGAAGAAAACAAGTAAGAAACGGACTATCCGCATTAACCCACAACTGCAAAGGCATATTACGGACTGTTACAAGGCTATCAAACCGATAGGCAAAAGTTCGCCTATATTGGTAAGCCAAAAAGGTACGGTCTATTCTGTACAACGGATAAACATTATTCTGAAAGAGCTAAAGAAGAAGTACAAGCTACACATTGATAACTTTAGCTGCCACTCTCTTAGAAAGACTTTTGGCAGACAGGTTTATAATATGAATAGCGAAAACTCTGAATTGGCTTTAGTCAAGCTAATGGAGTTATTCAACCATTCAAGTGTTGCCATTACAAAACGCTATCTTGGACTAAGACAGGAAGAACTTTTAAATACATACGATTGTCTTAGCTTCTAATCTTTAGTAGGTAGGAAATTCAGTAATTTTGCTCTTATATGGGCAGAAATGGATTTTCTACCTACTTGGATTTTGTAAAAATAGGCACTTAACTATGTAATAATAAGCATAGTTCTTGCTCAAACAAACGCTTTTCTGTAATTTTGCAGCAATTTCAATGACCTAATGCGTTAGGGAGTTGAAAGGACATATAAACGAAAGGGCGTTTAGCAAAATTATCTCCTTGTTGGAATCTGGACAATTCTTGACTGTAGATAATGAGCAGGAACGCCCACACCAAAGTTATATCATCACCTCAACAGGTGGAATATATACTTTCTTGGTGTGGGCTTTGCTTATTATACAGTCAAGGGCAGTCCAGAACTCTTAGCAATAAGAGAGCCTCAACAAGATAATAAGTTAAAGTACCCACACCTTTTCTTTGTATGTAAAGCACAAATAATATAAATTGCTTCTTTCGGGTATTGAGTAGCACAAATAGTATTATATGGAAGCATTATTAGGCATTGTTTTTTTAATAGGTTTAGCCATATATGCAAAGAAAAAAAGGAATAAGAAACATTCTAAGAAATGTCCGCGTTGCAATCATTATCCTTGTACTCCCAAAGTAACAAACTTGGTATGGAAAGGAACTATTGGTGCGCCTGTCTATGATTACAAGTGTCCTAAATGTGGATATAAGTTTGATAATAATCCCTATTTAAATATATGAAGTCACTAAAATATTTTTGCATTATAGCTTGTATGTTTTCTTTGGTCGGTTGTGAACTATTAGGAATTGAAACAACAACAATTAAAGGAAATTGGATGTCTGAAAAGTTTGAGGATGGGTATTATTGGATGCTACAAATAGATGATGATAAGTATAATCATTATATAATGACGACAGATTCTACTTGTTCAAAACGGATAAGTGGTACATGGGCATACAAAAACGATACTATTGAATTATACTCGCACGACAAAAAAAGTACAAATTTAATAGTGAAGCAACTATCAATGAATACTATGACTCTTGAGCATGAAAAAGGATTCTTTATAATGAGAAGAATGTACAATGACCCTAACGATGACTACGATGGCAAGTTTATGGAAGTTTTTGCGCTTAAAAAAGATGTTTGGTATTATGTTTATATAGTTATAACAATAACTGTAGGTTTATTAATGATTATAGCTATATTCAATGTGTTATACTGCTTATTTAATTGGATAAAAGATAGAATTTAGTAATTCTAATAAGACGATTCTAACAAATGAAAGCTAAATTCTTAGTTTTTACGACAATGATAGCATTATTAGCTTGTTCCAATTCTAAATTAAAGTTACCTATATATGGAGAATGGCAAATGATTGATTGGAACGGAGAAGAACCTGCATTAGATATATCTCTGAATTTTAAACAAAACGGAGAATACTATGATTCTCGGTCAGAAGATGCAACTTGGAATTATAGATACATTGCACCCGATTCTCTGATTCTATTTCATCATGGGTGTTATGAAGAACGGTATAAGATTCTTAAAGTAGCAAATGATACTCTAATCATAAGAATGTCAGAATCTATATTCCATACAGAGGATAACGGAAAAGAAGTGGCAGCAAGTTATGGTGATAACAACAATGAACGATTTATGTTCATTCGTAAAAAATAGAGAACAACAAAAAACAATATTGATAGATGAAAGCTATACTTCTACTTGCTACAACAATAACTTTATTAGCTTGCAACCAACAAAGACACTCAACCGTTCCACAAGAATTTGAGTGCTTCAATAGTCCACGAGCTTTTATAAAGTACAAACAACCAATAAACGGATATACGGTAAAAGCGATGTGGCTACCTTATGTTTCACAAGACGGAACGACAGGAGAAACAGGACTAACAACGCTCTTACATTTTAAAAGTGCTGATAATGAGTTTACCATAAACCTAGAAGCAAAACATATCATTGATACGCTATGTTACCACTATCCACATTTAAAAGACGGTGATGTACTTTATTGGGACTATATACCAAAAGACAGCAACGAAGTGTTACCTAACTACTCTCCATTCTCCTTTTATGATGTGGACTTTGACGGTAAAGAAGAATTGCTGATAATGAACTATCAAAACGGTTCATACTGTAATAACACTTATAAGGTTTACAAGATACATGAATACTATGCAGAGCTAATGACAGACGAGCCATTTAATCACTTGGAAACTTCTACTAAATTCGATTCTATCAATAAGACCATTATAACAACAAGCACAGGCGGACAAGGCAGTGTTTATACCTACACTTACCAACTGAAAGGCTATGAAACGATGTATGGTGATAGCCCTATGACCGTTTCTAAATTTGAATTGGTGAAAGCTGATATAACGGACAATAAAGGACATAGAGTTT
>ULZG01016031.1_pt1 | contig 10729 bp, 5 predicted proteins | sample 1962881 | NCBI WGS metagenome assembly ULZG01 (sample SAMEA4835883, study PRJEB28245) | human gut metagenome | biome: gut microbiome; material: fecal sample | place: Denmark | collected 2008 | reverse complement strand
CGATCACAGTATTGATCCGTGCACTTGGTATTGGTACAAACCAGGAAATCATCGATTTGTTTGGTGAAGAGCCAAAGATTATTGCAAGTTTTGGTAAAGACGTTTCTACAAATTATCAGGAAGGTCTTTTAGAGTTATACAAAAAAATCCGTCCGGGTGAGCCACTGTCTGTGGAAAGCGCAGAGAGTCTCATCATGGCAATGTTCTTCGATCCTAGAAGATATGATTTAGCTAAGGTCGGAAGATATAAATTTAATAAGAAATTAATGCTGAAAAACCGCATCAATGGACAGATTCTGGCAGAGGATGTTGTTGATCCGAGTACAGGTGAAGTTCTGGCAGAGGCAGGTCAGAAAGTTGACCGCGAGCTGGCAGATACCATCCAGAATGCGGCAGTTCCTTATGTATGGATTCAGACAGAGGAGAGAAATGTAAAAGTTCTGTCCAGCATGATGGTAGATCTTCGCCATTATGTAGACGTAGATCCGGAAGAACTGGGTGTTCATGAGCTGGTTTACTATCCGGTTCTGGCACAGATCCTGGAAGAAAATACAGAGATTGAGGATATCAAAGAAGCAATTCGCAGAAATATCCATGATCTGATTCCGAAACATATTACAAAAGAAGATATTCTTGCTTCTATTAACTATAACATGCATCTGGAGTACGGTATCGGAAATGATGATGATATCGATCACCTTGGAAATCGTCGTATCCGTGCGGTAGGTGAACTGCTTCAGAACCAGTACAGAATTGGTCTTTCCCGTCTGGAGAGAGTAGTTCGTGAGAGAATGACAACACAGGATCTTGAGACAATCACACCGCAGAGTCTGATCAATATCAAACCTGTTACAGCTGCAGTCAAAGAGTTCTTTGGATCTTCCCAGCTGTCACAGTTCATGGATCAGAATAACCCGCTTGGTGAGCTGACTCACAAACGTCGTCTGTCTGCATTGGGACCAGGTGGTCTGTCCAGGGACCGTGCAGGATTTGAGGTTCGAGATATTCATTACTCTCATTATGGAAGAATGTGTCCGGTAGAGACACCTGAGGGACCGAACATCGGCCTGATCAACTCCCTTGCATCTTATGCGAGAATTAATGAGTATGGTTTCGTAGAGGCACCATACCGAAAAATTGATAAATCAGATCCTAAGAATCCGCGTGTAACAGATGAGGTTGTATACATGACAGCGGATGAAGAAGATAATTACCATGTAGCACAGGCGAATGAGAAACTGGATGAGAACGGATACTTCGTTCGTAATTCCGTATCTGGTCGATTCAGAGAAGAGACTCAGGAGTACGATAAGACATTATTTGATTACATGGACGTATCTCCGCAGATGGTATTCTCAGTTGCTACCGCACTGATCCCGTTCCTTGAGAACGATGATGCGAACCGTGCACTGATGGGAGCAAACATGCAGCGTCAGGCAGTACCGCTTCTGACTACAGAGGCACCAGTTGTTGGTACTGGTATGGAGCCGAAGGCTGCCGTTGACTCTGGCGTTTGTGTTGTTGCAAAACGTGCCGGTGTTATTGAGCGTGCTTGTTCCAACGAAATTACAATCAAATACGATGACGATGGAAGCAGAGAGACAATCAAACTGACAAAATTCTCACGAAGCAACCAGTCTAACTGTTATAACCAGAGACCAATCGTATTCAAGGGCAATCATGTAGAAGCAGGACAGGTTATTGCTGATGGTCCTTCCACTGCAAATGGTGAACTTGGCCTTGGTAAGAACCCACTGATCGGATTCATGACATGGGAAGGTTATAACTACGAGGATGCTGTACTGTTAAGTGAACGTCTGGTTCAGGATGATGTTTATACATCTATCCATATTGAAGAATATGAAGCAGAAGCACGTGATACAAAGCTGGGACCGGAAGAAATCACAAGAGATGTTCCGGGAGTCGGCGATGAAGCATTGAAAGATCTGGATGAGAGAGGTATCATCCGTATTGGTGCAGAGGTTCGTGCAGGTGATATTCTGGTTGGTAAAGTAACTCCGAAGGGAGAGACAGAGCTGACAGCAGAAGAGAGACTGCTTCGTGCAATTTTTGGTGAAAAAGCAAGAGAAGTACGTGATACTTCCTTAAAAGTACCGCATGGTGAATATGGTATCGTTGTTGATGCAAAAGTATTTACACGTGAAAATGGTGATGAATTATCACCGGGTGTAAATCAGGCTGTTCGTATTTACATCGCTCAGAAGAGAAAAATTTCTGTTGGTGATAAGATGGCCGGTCGTCATGGTAACAAGGGTGTCGTTTCCCGTGTACTTCCGGTAGAGGATATGCCGTTCCTTCCGAATGGTCGTCCGCTGGATATCGTATTAAATCCGCTGGGTGTACCTTCCCGAATGAATATCGGACAGGTGCTGGAGATTCATCTGAGTCTGGCAGCAAAAGCACTTGGATTTAACGTAGCAACACCAATCTTTGCCGGCGCAAAAGAGACAGATATCATGGATACTCTGGATCTGGCAAATGATTATGTAAACTTAACATGGGGAGAATTCAAAGAGAAACATGAGGAAGAATTACTTCCGGAAGTTCTTGATTATCTGTATGAAAACAGAGATCATCGTGAGCTGTGGAAAGGTGTTCCAATTTCCCGTGATGGTAAAGTAAGACTGCGTGATGGACGTACCGGTGAGTATTTTGACAGCCCGGTAACGATTGGACATATGCATTACCTGAAACTGCATCACCTGGTAGACGACAAGATCCATGCACGTTCTACTGGTCCTTACTCCCTCGTTACACAGCAGCCTCTGGGTGGTAAAGCTCAGTTCGGTGGACAGCGTTTCGGAGAGATGGAGGTATGGGCACTTGAGGCTTATGGTGCAGCATACACACTGCAGGAGATCCTGACAGTAAAATCTGATGATGTGATTGGACGTGTAAAAACTTACGAGGCAATCATCAAAGGTGATAATATCCCTGAGCCGGGTATTCCGGAGTCTTTCAAGGTACTGTTAAAAGAGTTACAGTCTCTTGGCTTGGATGTAACACTGGAAGACGAGAACGGAGAAGAAGTAAAACTGCTTGAAACAAGTGAATATGGAAATACAGATCTGAACGCAATCATTTCCGGAGATAGAAACTTCAATTATGAAGAAAAAGAATCTTTCGGAGAGATGGGATTCTCAAAACAGGAATTCAATGAAAAAGAAGAGCTGGTAAATGTAGAAGACGATCAGGATGATTCTCAGACAGATGATTTCATGGACGGATTTGATGATAGCATTCTTGATGAAGAATAAGAGGAAGGAGCGTTGTAAATGCCAGAAACAAACAATAAAGAAGTCGGCACAAACATAGCGTTCGATGCCATTCGCATCGGACTGGCTTCACCGGAAAAAATATTGGAATGGTCCCGGGGCGAAGTAAAGAAACCGGAAACCATCAACTATAGAACTTTGAAACCAGAAAAAGACGGTTTGTTCTGTGAACGTATTTTTGGACCGAGCAAAGACTGGGAATGCCACTGCGGAAAGTATAAAAAAATCCGTTATAAAGGCGTTGTCTGCGATCGATGCGGAGTTGAGATTACAAAATCTAACGTTCGTAGAGAACGTATGGGACATATTGAGCTGGCAGCTCCGGTATCTCATATCTGGTACTTCAAGGGAATCCCGAGCCGTATGGGATTAATCCTTGATATTTCTCCAAGAACACTGGAGAAAGTACTGTATTTCGCTTCTTACATCGTACTTGACAAAGGCGAGACAGACCTGCAGTATAAGCAGGTTCTGTCCGAAGCAGAATATCAGGAAGCATACGAAAAATATGGAAAATCTTTCCGTGTGGGTATGGGTGCAGAATCCATCAAAGAGCTTCTGGAAGCAATTGATCTGGAGAAAGATTCTGTTGAACTGAAAGCAGCATTAAAGACTGCTACAGGTCAGAAACGTGCAAGAATCATCAAGAGACTAGAAGTGGTAGAAGCGTTCCGTGAGTCTGGAAACAGACCGGAGTGGATGATCATGACTGTTATCCCGGTTATCCCACCAGATTTACGTCCGATGGTACAGCTGGATGGTGGCCGTTTCGCAACATCCGATCTGAATGATCTGTATCGTCGTATCATCAACCGTAACAACCGTTTGAGAAGACTGTTAGAGCTTGGAGCACCGGATATCATCGTTCGTAATGAGAAACGTATGCTTCAGGAGGCAGTAGATGCCCTGATCGATAACGGTCGTCGTGGAAGACCGGTTACAGGACCAGGTAACAGAGCATTAAAATCTCTTTCCGATATGCTGAAAGGTAAATCCGGACGTTTCCGTCAGAACCTGCTTGGTAAACGTGTTGACTACTCAGGACGTTCCGTAATCGTTGTAGGACCGGAATTAAAGATTTATCAGTGTGGTCTGCCGAAAGAGATGGCGATTGAGCTGTTCAAACCGTTTGTTATGAAAGAGCTTGTTGCAAACGGAACCGCTCATAATATTAAAAGTGCAAAGAAAATGGTAGAGAAACTTCAGACAGAGGTATGGGACGTTCTGGAAGAAGTTATCAAAGAGCATCCGGTTATGCTGAACCGTGCTCCTACACTGCACAGACTTGGTATCCAGGCATTTGAGCCGATCCTTGTAGAAGGTAAAGCAATCAAACTTCATCCGCTTGTTTGTACTGCATACAATGCCGATTTCGATGGTGATCAGATGGCTGTCCATCTTCCACTTTCCGTGGAAGCACAGGCAGAATGCCGTTTCATGTTACTGTCCCCGAACAACCTGTTAAAACCGTCCGATGGTGGTCCGGTAGCCGTTCCTTCTCAGGATATGGTTCTTGGTATTTACTATCTGACACAGGAGAGACCGGGAAGCATCGGTGAAGGTCATTACTTTAAGAACCTGAACGAGGCAATTCTTGCATACGAGAATGGCTATGTGAAATTACATTCCAGAATCCATGTACGTGTGACAAAGAAAATGCCGGATGGCACAGAGAAGACAGGAACCGTTGAGTCAACACTGGGCCGTTTCATCTTCAATGAAATTCTTCCACAGGATCTTGGATTTGTAGATAGAAGCAAACCGGAAAATGATTTGCTACTGGAAGTAGATTTCCACGTCGGTAAAAAAGGTCTGAAACAGATTCTTGAGAAAGTTATCAACATTCACGGAGCTACAACTACAGCAGAAGTTCTGGATGATATTAAAGCAATGGGTTATAAGTACTCTACAAGAGCTGCTATGACCGTATCTATTTCTGATATGACAGTACCGGAGAAAAAACCGGCACTGATCAAACAGGCACAGGATACTGTAGATATTATTACAAAGAACTACAAACGTGGACTTATCACAGAGGAAGAACGTTACAAAGAGGTTGTTGAGACTTGGAAAGAGACTGATGATGAGCTTACACATGAGCTGTTATCCGGACTTGATAAATACAACAACATCTTTATGATGGCTGACTCCGGAGCCCGTGGTTCTGATAAACAGATTAAACAGCTGGCTGGTATGCGTGGTTTGATGGCTGATACAACCGGTAAAACAATCGAGTTACCAATCAAATCAAACTTCCGTGAGGGACTTGACGTACTGGAGTACTTCATGTCTGCACATGGAGCTCGTAAAGGTATGTCCGATACAGCGCTTCGTACCGCCGATTCCGGATACCTGACAAGACGTCTGGTAGACGTTTCACAGGATCTGATTATTCGTGAGACAGATTGCTGTAAAGATAGAAATGAAATTGCTGGTATGTACGTAAGTGCATTCATGGATGGCAAAGAGGAAATTGAGAGCCTTCAGGAGCGTATCACAGGACGTTTTGCATGTGAAGATATTCACGATGCAGATGGAAACGTACTTGTTGCAGCAAATCATATGATCACACCGAAACGTGCAGCTCTGGTTATGAGCAAAGGTGTAGATGAGAACGGAGAGCCGCTTGAGAAAGTAAAAATCCGTACAATTCTTACCTGCCGTTCTAAAGTCGGTGTTTGTGCAAAATGCTACGGTGCAAACATGGCAACTGGTCAGGCAGTACAGGTTGGTGAGGCAGTTGGTATTATCGCTGCTCAGTCTATCGGTGAGCCTGGTACACAGCTTACAATGCGTACTTTCCACTCCGGTGGTGTTGCCGGTGATGATATTACACAGGGTCTTCCTCGTGTCGAGGAGCTTTTTGAGGCAAGAAAACCGAAAGGACTTGCTATCATCACAGAGTTTGCTGGTATTGCTACAATTAAAGATACAAAGAAAAAACGTGAGATCATCGTTACAAGTCAGGAGACAGGTGAGACAAAAGCTTACCTCATTCCTTATGGTTCCAGAATCAAGATCACAGATGGTGCATTCCTTGAAGCTGGTGATGAGCTTACCGAAGGTAGTGTAAACCCGCATGATATCCTGAAGATTAAAGGTGTTCGTGCGGTTCAGGATTACATGCTTCAGGAAGTTCAGCGTGTATACCGTCTGCAGGGTGTAGAAATCAATGATAAGCACGTTGAGGTTATTGTTCGTCAGATGTTGAAGAAAATCCGTATCGAGAACAACGGAGATTCTGATTTCCTGCCAGGAACCATGGTTGACTTCCTTGATTATGAGGAAGAAAATGAGAGACTGGCTGCAGAAGGAAAAGAGCCGGCAGAAGGAAAACAGGTACTGCTTGGTATTACCAAAGCATCTCTGGCTACCAACTCATTCCTGTCAGCTGCATCCTTCCAGGAGACAACAAAAGTTCTGACAGAGGCAGCAATCAAAGGTAAGATTGATCCGCTGATCGGTCTGAAAGAGAACGTAATCATCGGTAAACTGATTCCGGCCGGAACTGGTATGAAGAGATATCGTTCCATTCATCTGGATTCTGATATTGATGAGAATGCAGAAATTGATGCAGATGATCTGCTGGGCGACGATCTGTTAGCAGGTGGTGAAACTGTTGAAAGTACAGATGCAGAGATTGATGTAGAAGATATTGACGCTGAGACTGAGGCTGAAGAAGCTACCGATACAGAAGAGACTGTAACAGAATAAGACATAATAAAAGGCGGTGCCGTAGGGCATCGCCTTTTTACAATAAGAAATATTTGCTGGAGATTGTAAAATTTCTATGCAAATAGCATTTAACCTGTTGTTGATGGATAAAATAATATCATTATCAGCTTTTTATATAGAAGAAACACATTGTATATGTATAAATACAGAAAAAACTGGGAAAAATCAGAAAAATGCGCTTGACAAGCTATTAGACAATCACTATACTATTTTAGTGTGCACAAAAGCGCACAGGAAACTTTTTTACAAAATATACAGGAGGTGAATAGAATGCCAACATTTAACCAGTTAGTAAGAAAAGGTCGTCAGACATCTGCTAAGAAATCTACAGCACCTGCATTACAGAAAGGTTACAACTCTTTACAGAAAAAACCTACAGATGCAGCTTCTCCGCAGAAGAGAGGTGTTTGTACAGCAGTTAAGACTGCAACCCCGAAAAAACCTAACTCAGCTCTTAGAAAAATCGCCAGAGTTCGTCTTTCTAACGGAATCGAAGTAACAAGCTACATTCCGGGTGAAGGTCACAACTTACAGGAGCATAGCGTTGTTCTGATCCGTGGTGGTCGTGTAAAAGACTTACCAGGTACAAGATACCATATCATCAGAGGAACACTGGATACAGCAGGCGTTGCAAACAGACGTCAGGCTCGTTCCAAATACGGCGCTAAGAGACCGAAAGCAGGCAAATAGGACCTGTAAAAGACCAATAGTATCACAAACAGAACTATTGTAAGTGTTGGAATTCTTTTTATCGACGATAACAGATAAAGATAGATGTTCCCAGCATGAACACATTAGAAAGACACATGTGAGTACCGTTGAATTAATCGATTAAGAAACTGCTGTGAAAGACAGCAAGCCAAGACCATGATTAAGGAGGGAAGTACCGTGCCACGTAAAGGACATAATCAGAAAAGAGAAGTTTTAGCAGATCCTATGTACAATAACGTAGTAGTTACAAAACTTATCAATAACATCATGTTAGATGGTAAGAAAGGTGTAGCTCAGAAAATTGTATACGGAGCTTTTGATCGTGTTGCAGAGAAAACCGGAAGACCGGCTCTCGAAGTATTCGAAGAGGCTATGAACAACGTTATGCCTGTACTTGAAGTAAAGGCTAGACGTATCGGTGGTGCAACATATCAGGTGCCGATCGAAGTAAGACCGGACAGACGTCAGACACTTGGACTGCGTTGGTTAACAATGTTCTCCAGAAAAAGAGGAGAGAAAACAATGGCAGACAGACTGGCAAATGAGATTATGGATGCAGCTAACAATACAGGCGCATCTGTAAAACGTAAAGAAGACATGCACAAGATGGCAGAAGCAAACAAAGCATTCTCCCATTTCAGATTCTAAGAGGAGGAAATCACCATGGCAGGAAGAGAATATCCGCTTGAGAGAACCAGAAATATTGGTATCATGGCTCATATTGATGCAGGTAAAACCACATTAACAGAGCGTATCCTTTATTACACTGGTATTAACTATAAAATTGGTGATACTCACGAAGGTACTGCTACCATGGACTGGATGGAGCAGGAGCAGGAGAGAGGTATCACAATTACTTCAGCTGCTACAACATGTCATTGGACACCGCAGAAAGAAAATAAACCTGCACCGGGTGCGAAAGAGTACCGTATCAACATCATTGATACTCCAGGTCACGTTGACTTCACAGTTGAAGTAGAGCGTTCCCTTCGTGTACTGGATGGCGCTGTTGGTGTCTTCTGTGCAAAGGGTGGTGTAGAGCCTCAGTCAGAGAACGTATGGCGTCAGGCAGACACATACAATGTACCACGTATGGCATTCATCAATAAGATGGATATCCTTGGTGCAAACTTCTACGGAGCAGTAGACCAGATTCGTGAGCGTTTAGGTAAAAACGCAATCTGTTTACAGCTTCCAATCGGAAAAGAAGATGACTTCAAAGGAATCATCGACTTATTCGAGATGCAGGCATATATCTACAACGATGAGAAAGGTGAAGACATCAGCATTGAGCCGATTCCGGAAGATATGCAGGATGAGGCAGAGCTTTACCATGACGAGTTAGTAGAGAAAATCTGTGAGTTAGATGATGATCTGACAATGATGTATCTGGAAGGCGAAGAGCCGTCCGTTGAGCAGTTAAAAGCTGTTTTAAGAAAAGCTACATGTGAGTGTACAGCTGTACCGGTTTGCTGTGGTACTGCTTACAGAAACAAAGGTGTACAGAAACTGTTAGATGCTGTCGTAGAATTTATGCCGGCACCGACAGATATTCCAGCTATCAAGGGTGTTGACCTGGATGGTAATGAGGTTGAGAGACATTCATCTGATGATGAGCCGTTCTCCGCTCTGGCATTCAAGATCATGACAGACCCGTTCGTTGGAAAACTTGCATTCTTCCGTGTATACTCCGGTACAATGAATTCCGGTTCTTACGTACTGAATGCAACAAAAGATAAAAAAGAGCGTGTTGGACGTATCCTTCAGATGCACGCTAACAAGAGAACTGAGCTGGACAAAGTTTACTCAGGTGATATCGCAGCCGCAGTTGGATTCAAAATCACTACCACAGGTGATACAATCTGTGACGAGCAGCATCCGGTAATCTTAGAGTCTATGGAGTTCCCAGAGCCAGTTATCGAGCTTGCTATCGAGCCGAAGACAAAAGCTGGACAGGGCAAGATGGGTGAAGCTCTTGCAAAACTTGCAGAGGAAGATCCTACTTTCCGTGCTCATACAAACACTGAGACAGGCCAGACAATCATCGCCGGAATGGGTGAGTTACATCTGGAAATCATCGTTGACCGTCTGCTTCGTGAGTTCAAAGTAGAGGCAAACGTTGGTGCTCCTCAGGTTGCTTACAAAGAGTCATTTACAAAACCTGTTGATCAGGAATACAAATATGCAAAACAGTCCGGTGGACGTGGTCAGTACGGACACTGTAAAGTTAAATTCGAGCCGATGGATGCAAACGGTGAAGAGACATTCAAGTTTGAGTCCGCAGTTGTTGGTGGTGCTATTCCAAAAGAGTACATCCCGGCAATTGGAGAAGGTATTGAAGAAGCAGCTAAGGCTGGTATCATTGCTGGATTCCCGGTTGTAGGTGTTAAAGCTACAGTTTACGACGGATCTTATCATGAGGTCGATTCCTCTGAGATGGCATTCCATATTGCCGGATCTATGTGTTTCAAAGAGGCTATGCAGAAAGCAAGCCCGGTTCTTCTTGAGCCGATCATGAAAGTAGAAGTTACTATGCCGGAAGAGTACATGGGTGACGTAATCGGTGATATTAACTCTCGTCGTGGACGTATCGAAGGTATGGATGACCTTGGCGGTGGAAAAATCGTTAGAGGTTATGTACCGCTGGCAGAGATGTTTGGATATTCTACAGACTTACGTTCCAAAACACAGGGACGTGGTAACTACTCAATGTTCTTTGAAAAATATGAGCCAGTTCCGAAGTCTGTACAGGATAAAATTATTTCCGCAAAAGCAAAATAAAACTTGAAATACTTTGACCTTTTTAATATAATCGAAGTATCGAGTGATAAGATTCAATTAAGAATTATGAATGCCGAAGGCATACAATTTTAAGGAGGACGCAAAAATGGCAAAAGCTAAATTTGACAGAAGCAAACCACATTGTAACATTGGTACAATTGGACACGTTGACCACGGTAAAACAACTTTAACAGCTGCTATCACAA
>ULZG01059626.1_pt1 | contig 10835 bp, 7 predicted proteins | sample 1962881 | NCBI WGS metagenome assembly ULZG01 (sample SAMEA4835883, study PRJEB28245) | human gut metagenome | biome: gut microbiome; material: fecal sample | place: Denmark | collected 2008 | reverse complement strand
GCCAAATTCTGTGTATTCTGTGAATTCTGTGGGAGAACATCTCAGTAGGAGGTTCTGTGAATTCGGCGTATTCCGTGGGAGAATATCCCATAGAAGGTGGCGTGGGTATGGCAAGATGCCATACCCTCCTAAGGAGAAATCCGTGGGAGGACATCTCAGTAGGAGGTTCTGTGAATTCGGCGTATTCTGTGGGAGAATATCCCATAGCAGGCGGCGTGGGTATGGCAAGATGCCATACCCTCCTAAGGAGGAATCTGCGGGAGGACACATAATAAAACTTTGAAGAGAATATGATAATATTAGTGATTTCGATAATTGTGCTCGGCATCATCGCCGCACTGATCGCCAAGCTGAGCAAGCACGACGGCGAGGAGAAGATAACCGTGGTGGAGACATGCGCCACATGCAACGGCACGAACGACAAGTGCGAGCAAGACTGCATGATGGAAGCCGCCACGAAGGACATCGTCTACTACGACGACGAGGAGCTCGACGCGTTCAGCGGACGCCCGTCAGACAGCTACACCGACGAGGAGGTGGAGCAGTTCAGCGAGGTGCTCTACACCATGCGCCACGAGGAGATAGCCGACTGGTGCCGCAGTCTGACACTGCGCGGTATCAACCTGCCCGACCAGATAAAGGACGAAACATTCATGCTCAGGGAGGGTTAAGGCAATAAAACGCCACAAACAGAGTTATTTATACGTGAAACTATTTAAGACAAGACATATTGTACCCATCCTTCTCGCAGCTGTATTGGTGGTTGCGACAGGATGCTCTACGCAGAAAAACACCGCGCGCACACGCTGGTGGCACTCGTTCAAGGCGCGTTATAACACTTATTATAACGGCTCGTTGGCGTATATCGATGCCTCATTAGAGAAGGAGGAAGGCAACAAGGACAACTTCACCGAGCTTATTCCGCTCTACACCGTGAGCAACAAGAACAGCCGGGAGATAGGCAAGTCGAACTACGACCGCGCCATCGAGAAGTGTCAGAAAACCATCAAGCTGCACAGCATAAAACGCCGACCGCAGTGGACAAAGCAGCGCAAGAAGACGGCGAAGGACTTGGAGTGGCTCTCGCGCCGCGAGTACAACCCGTTCCTTTGGAAGGCGTGGTTGCTCATGGGACGCTCGCAGTTCTACAAGGGAGCGTTCGACGAGGCAGCTGCCACGTTCAACTACATGAGCCGACTGTACAAAACGCAGCCAGCCATCTACGCCAAGTCGAGAGCATGGCTCGCCAAGTGCTACATTGAGGAGGGTTGGCTCTACGATGCCGAGGACGTGATACGCAATATGCAGCGCGACTCCATCCACTGGTCGGCACGCAAGGAGTGGGACTACACCTACGCCGACTACTACATACACACGGGCGAATACGAGAAAGCTATACCCCACCTGCGCAACGTGATAAAGCACGAGATGCGACGCAAGCAGCGCGCACGCGAGTGGTTCCTCATGGGACAGATGCAGACAGCGTTGGGCAACAACGTGGAGGCGATGAAGGCGTTCAAGCACGTGACGAAGCTCAACCCACCCTACGAGTTAGAGTTCAACGCACGCATCTGCATGACGGAGGTGATGTCCGTAGGACAATCGAAGAAGATGATTGGCAGGCTGAAGCGTATGGCACGCTCGGACAAGAACAAGGAATACCTCGACCAGGTGTACTACGCCATCGGCAACATATACCTCGCACAGAGCGACACCGCACAAGCCATCAACGCCTACGAGCGCGGAGCGGCTAAAGCCACGCGCTCGGGCATAGAGAAGGGCGTGCTGCTGCTGAAGCTCGGCGATATCTACTGGGACAAGGAGCGCTACAACGACGCGCAACGCTGCTACGGTCAAGCCATCGGTATGCTCGACAAAGAGCGCAAGGACTACGAGGAGCTGTCGAACCGCTCGAAGATTCTGGACGACCTCGTACCGTACACCGACGCTATACACTTGCAGGACTCACTGCAGTCGCTCGCCAAGATGAGCGAGAGCGACCGCAACGCTGCCATCGACCGCACCATCGAGGCACTGAAGAAGAAGGAGAAGGAGGAACGCCGACTGCAGGCGGAGCAGGACGCGCAGAACCAGATGAGCGGCGGCAACGACATGGCGCAGAACAATCAGTTCGGCAACAACACGACGATGCAGAACCAACAAAACCTGCAGAACCAGCGCAACGCGCAGTGGTACTTCTACAACCAGATGGCGGTAAGCCAGGGTAAGGCGGCGTTCCAGAAGCAATGGGGCAAGCGCGAGAATGTGGACGACTGGCAGCGCGTGAACAAGACGGTGGTGGCGTTCCAGACCGACGAGCCGGAACTCACCGAGGAGCAGCAGGACTCCATAGCGCAGGCGGAAGCAATAGCCGACTCGCTCGCACTCATCGCAGACAGCGCACAGAACGACCCACACAAACGCGAGTACTACATGGCGCAGATACCGTTCACGGAGGAGCAGGTGGCTGCGAGCAACGGCATCATCGCCGAAGGACTCTACAACTCGGGCGTCATCTTCAAGGACAAGCTCGACAACCTACCGCGAAGCGAGAAGCAGTTCATGCGACTCATCGGCGGCGACTATCCAAACTTTGAGAAGAAGGCGGAGGCTTACTATCACCTCTACCTATTATATATGCGCAAGGGCGACCGACAGACCGCCGACTCGTACGTGGCACGACTCAAGCAGGAGTACCCCGAGAGCGAGTGGACAACACTGCTCACCGACCCCAACTTCGTGGAGAACGCGCGTCTCGGCGTGCACCTCGAAGACTCGCTGTACGCCGCTACATACGATGCGTTCAAGGCGGCGCGCTACAAGGAGGTGCGCGGCAATGTCAGCGTGTCCGAACAGCGGTTCCCGTTGGGTGCCAACCGCGACAAGTTCCTCTTCATCGGCGGTCTGGGCAAGCTGAACGACGGCGACTACGAGGGCTGCATCGACGACCTGAACACGGTGGTGAAGAAGTATCCGCAAAGCCCTATAGCCGTAATGGCAGGCATGATAGTGAAGGGCGTGAACGAGGGACGACAACTGCAAGGCGGCAAGTTCGACCTCGAGAACATCTGGGAGCGACGCTCGCAGGTGCTCAACGAAAGCGACTCGACGGCGGTGCGCGAGTTCTCTAACGACCGCAACGCTGCGTTCATATACATGATTGCGTACCAACCCGACTCGATAGATGCCAACCGTATGCTCTTCGAGCTGGCTCGCTACAACTTCACATCGTTCATGGTGCGCAACTTCGACATAGAGGTGGAGCAGGTGGACGGATTGAACCGTATGCTCGTGAAGGGTTTCCGCAACTACGACGAGGCACTGCAGTACGCACGCCAGCTACAGAAGCAGAAGCAGCTGATGAAGCTCGTGGGCAAGAGTCGACAGATAGTAATCAGCGATGTGAACCTGCCGATGCTCGGCAAGCAGTTCAGCTACGCCGACTACGCCGAGTTCTACGAGAAGAACTTCGCTCCGCTTAAGATAGCAACGGAAGATCTGCTCGACATTCCGGAAGAACCAGTCGTTGAGCCAGACGAACAGAAGACGACAAAGCAGCGCGACGACTTCGAGGAGGAGCCTGCGAACAACCAGAACACTACGAACACATTCTTCGACGAAGAGCCTCAACCTACGGAAGAGCCGTCGACTGAGGGTGGCGTGGTGAACATCGAGGAGGAACAACCTCAGGAGTCTGCTACAGAAACTGTGGTTGAGGAGGAACCGAAGCCGGAGGTTAAGGAAGAGTCTGCAACGACTGTTGTAGAGGAACCGAAGCCGGAGGTCAAGGAGGAGTCTGCAACGACTGTCGTAGAGGAACCGAAGCCGGAGGTTAAGGAGGAGTCTGCAACGACTGTTGTAGAAGAACCGAAGCCGGAGGTTAAGAAAGAGCCCAAGCCGATAGTAAAGGAAGAACCCAAGCAGTTGGAGGACGACTTCTACTTCGGCGAAGACCCTCAGCCCAAGCAAGGCACGCCGAGCAAGAAGCAGAACAACAAGCAGACGGAGAGCTTCGACGACGACGAGTATTACGACCTCGACGGTTTTTAACAAAAAAAGAAAGAGCATTATGAGCAACGGATATTTACTGTGGGTAGACGACGAGATTGAACTCTTGCGCGCCCACATCATCTTCCTTCAGAGCAAAGGATACGAGGTGGTGACCGTGAGCAACGGAACAGATGCCATCGAAGAGTGCAAGCAGCACAAGTTCGACCTGGTGCTGCTCGACGAGATGATGCCCGGCATCAGCGGACTCGAAACGCTGCAACAGATAAAGGAGCTGTCGCCTGCCACACCCGTAGTGATGGTGACGAAGAGCGAGGAGGAGAACATCATGGATCAGGCTATCGGCTCGAAAATAGCCGACTATCTGATAAAGCCTGTGAACCCCAACCAGATCCTGCTCACGCTGAAGAAGAACATACATCGCAAGCAGATTGTGTCGGAGGTGACGCAGACGGGCTATCAACAGAACTTCCAGGACATATCAATGCAGATAATGAACTGCAACACGATAGACGACTGGAAGGATGCGTACCGCCGACTGGTACACTGGGAACTGGAGCTTAGCTCTACGGACAGCAACATGACCGAGATGCTGCAGATGCAGAAGGAGGAAGCAAACAACGGCTTCGCCAAGTTCATAAAGAAGCACTACTTGTCGTGGGTGGCACCGGGCGTAACCGAACGCCCGCTGATGAGCCCGGACATCTTCAAGCGCAAGGTATTCCCTGCGATAAACGAGGGCGAGAAGGTGTTCCTCATCGTCATCGACAACTTCCGCTACGACCAGTGGCGCGTGCTGTCGAAGGAGATTGGCAACATGTTCGACATAGAGGAGGACATGTACACCAGCATCCTGCCGACGGCTACGCAGTACGCACGCAACGCCATCTTCTCGGGACTGATGCCCGAGCAGATTGAGAAGATGTTCCCCGAGCTGTGGGTGGACGAGGACGAAGACGAGGGCAAGAACCTCAACGAGGAACCGCTCATACGCACGCAGATAGAACGCTACCGCCGCCACGACTCGTTCTCGTATCACAAGGTGAACGACTCGACGGGTGCCGACAAACTGCTTGCACGCCTCAACGAGCTGACAAAGAACGACCTCAACGTCATCGTGGTCAACTTCATCGATATGCTCTCGCACGCAAGAACAGAGTCGAAGATGGTGCGCGAGCTCGCCAACAACGAGTCGGCTTACCGCTCGATAACGCTCTCGTGGTTCCGCCATTCGGTCATGGCAGATCTGCTCAACGCACTCTCGCAGATCGACTGCCGCATCATCATCACCACCGACCACGGCAGTATCCGTGCGTCGAAGCCGGTGAAGATAATCGGCGACCGCAACACGAACACCAACCTGCGCTACAAGCTGGGCAAGAACCTCAACTGCCAATCGAAGGAAGTGTTCGTCATCAAGAACCCACAGGAGGCGCAGCTGCCCGCACCAAACATCAGTACGTCGTACATGTTCGCCACCGGCAGCACATTCTTCGCCTACCCCAACAACTACAACTACTACGTGTCGTACTACAAGGACACGTTCCAGCACGGCGGCATCTCGCTCGAAGAGATGCTCATACCGCTGATAACACTAAAGGGAAGGAAATAAAAAAAGCTGCAAGCAGCTTACTGTTATAATAGAAAAATGGAAAAACTATGGAAATAAAAATCAACTCTCTGGCAGACATCAACGAGGCTGCCAAAACATTTGTCGAGAATATGGGCGACGGCAAGGTGTTCGCCTTCTACGGCAAGATGGGCGCAGGCAAGACTACTTTCGTGAAGGCTATCTGCGAGTGTCTGGGCGTGGAGGATGTAATCACATCTCCGACGTTCGCCATCGTGAACGAATACACTTCCGCCACAACCGGCGACGCGATATACCACTTCGACTTCTACCGCATAAAGAAGCTCGAAGAGGTGTACGACATGGGCTACGAGGACTACTTCTACAGCGGTTCGCTGTGCTTCCTCGAGTGGCCGGAGCTGATAGAGGACCTGCTGCCTGAGGACGCAACGAAGGTTACTATCGAAGAGACTGCAGACGGTTCGCGCGTGGTGAAGTTCTAAACTATTTGAACGCGACGCGGTAGGTGCAGCCGTTCTTCCAGTTGCTGCAGCCGTAAGCCGTCTTACCTTTTATGATTGTACCCTTGCCGCAAACGGGGCAAGTGGTGCCGATTATGCTGTCGTCTGCCGACGGCTCGCTTGTTGCGGGCTGCGGTGAGGCGGCAGCATTTTTTGTTGATGCAGTCGACGACGTTGCAGCAGACTTTGCTGCGGCTTTCTTCGGCGCAGCAGCCTTTTTCTTTTTTGCCTTCTTCAAGTCCTCGTCGGTGGTGATGGTGACACGGCGGTTGCTGTTGTCGCGCAGCACGTCGTACACAATCTCCGTCACCTGCTGCTTCAGCTCGTTGATGAAGTCGGCAGCCTCGTACTTCTTATGCTCTATATCGCGGAGTTTCTTCTCCCATATGCCGGTCAGCTCGCAACTCTTGAGCAGTTCCTCGTGGATGATATCAATCAGTTCGATACCGGTAGCCGTAGCGATGAGGTTCTTGCGCTCGCGACGTATGTAGTGGCGCTTGAAGAGCGTCTCGATGATGCCGGCACGCGAAGACGGTCGTCCGATGCCGTTCTCCTTCAGCGCAGCACGCAGCGTCTCATCGTCGACGAACTTGCCGGCGGTCTCCATGGCACGCAGCAGCGTAGCCTCAGTGTAGTACTTCGGCGGTGTGGTCCACTTCTCGGTGAGCGTAGGCGTGTGCGGTCCGCTCTCGCCCTTTACGAATGTGGGCAGAGTGCGCTCCTCGTCCTGCTTGTCGTCATCGTCTGACGACGGTTGTGGGTTGAGGGGTTGAGGGGTTGAGGGGTTGAGGGGTTGAGGGGTTGAGGTTTGTTGCTGGGCGTATATTGTGCGCCATCCTGGCTCTAATATCTCCTTTCCGCTCACCTTGAACTCCACATCCTCCACCTTGCCGAGCACGGTGGTGGTAGAGAACTTGCAGTCGGGATAGAACACAGCGATGAAGCGACGCGCAATGAGGTCGTAGACGTTGCGCTCCATGTCGCTGAGCGCAGACGCAGGCACGCCGGTCGGGATGATGGCGTGGTGGTCGGTCACCTTAGATGTGTCAAAGACACGCTTCGACTTGGGCAGCTTCTTGCCGGCAAGCGGCTGTATGTACTGCTCATAGCCGCGCATACCGGTGAGTATGCCGGCACACTTCGGGTAGATGTCGTCGCTCAGGAACTGCGTATCGACACGCGGATAGGTGGTGAGCTTGCGCTCGTAGAGCGACTGTATGAGGTTGAGTGTGGTCTCGGCACTGTATGAGAACTTGCGGTTGCACTCCACCTGCAGCGAGGTGAGGTCGAAGAGGCGCGGAGGAGCCTCGTTGCCGTTCTTCTTCGACACGCCCGTCACCTCGAACGGCTTGTCGGCGATGGTGGCGAACGCCTGCTCGCCCTCCTCCTTCGTCGTGAACTTGCCCTTTGTGGCTGTGAAGAGTGTGTCGCGATAGATGGTGGATAGCACCCAATAAGGCTCGGGCACGAACGAGTCGATCTCCTTCTGGCGGTTGACGATAAGCGCGAGCGTAGGTGTCTGCACACGACCGATGCTGAGCACCTGTCGGTTCTGTCCGTACTTGAGCGTGTAGAGGCGCGTGGCGTTCATGCCCAGGAGCCAGTCGCCGATGGCGCGGCTCAGTCCGGCTACGTACAGCGGCTGGTACTCACTCTGATCCTTGAGCGAGTTGAAACCCTCGCGGATAGCCTCGTCGGTCATCGACGATATCCAAAGACGCTTCACCGGGCACTTCGCCTGTGCCTTCTGCATCACCCAACGCTGTATCAGCTCACCCTCCTGTCCGGCGTCACCACAGTTGACGATGCAGTCGGCAGCCTGCATAAGGCGCTCGATGACGCTGAACTGGCGTTTGATGCCGTCGTCGTCGATGAGCTTGATGCCGAAGCGCGGCGGAATCATCGGCAACGCCGAGAGACTCCAGTGCTTCCAGTTCTCGGTGTAGTCGTTGGGCTCTTTCAGCGTGCAGAGGTGGCCGAAGGTCCACGTCACTTGGAAGCCATTGCCCTCCATGTATCCGTTGTGGGAGGTGGTGGCACCCAATATGCGGGCTATATCCTTGGCTACGCTTGGTTTCTCGGCTATGCAGACTATCATTTGTTTCTGTTTTTAAAATTAAATACGAAGTGCAAAGTTACTTAAAATTATTGAGTTTCGCACGCCAAGCTCCATATATCTTGCGCAATTACGCAGCGGATACAATCCGCTATATTTCCTCCGGAAGCACGCCCGAGGCGTTGCTTCCGAAAGAAATTTTGGTCTTTTAGCGTTTTTTTTTACACTAATTAACACTTTTCCGCCCGTTTGTATCACTAATCTGAACTATTTAGACTAACTTTGCAGCGTTTGCGTTATGCATACACAAAAAAAACAAAGACACATCAAACGCATACTTACAACAAGGACTATATTTAGAGAATTAAAGAGTAATTATAAATTAGTATTCATATAACCCCAAAATGAAGAATAATGAGTAACACAATACATAGCCCACACGAGAACAAACTATTGAAGATGTCAGTATTGCTTGGTGATCTCATCATCATCAATCTATTGTACTGGCTGTTTTGTTGCGTTTTAAAATATGACACCGACATCGACGCAATGCGCCAAACGATGGTGGTAGGCTCTATCGTATATTTAGCTTGCACAATGGACTATGGTGTCGTGCTGCATCATCGCAAGGTGAGCAACCACCAGATTATCATGCGTGTGATGCAGAACTTCTTCGTAAGTGCAATCGGTTGCATTCTCATGTTCGCCATCGGCGACTTCCAACACATGCCGTTATTCAGAATGATAGAGTTTTGGATGACTGCATTCGTCGGTGTTTCTATCTTCCGCATCATAACACGTCAGGTTGTTGCAGCATGGCGACGTATGCCGAAGCACGCCCATAACGTGGTGTTCGTAGGAAGTAACAGCAACGTGCGCAACATGTATCGCCAGATGACCACACCAAACGACTTAGGTTTCAACGTGCTGGGCTACTTCGACCACCAACCCAACGAGAAATTTTCTGAGTTATGCACATATCTCGGCACACCGCAGGATATGCCAGAGGTGCTGAAGGAGCACAGCAACGTACACGAATTGTACTGCTGTCTGCCCTCACGCTTCAGCGAGGAAATCCTTGAAGTGATACACTACTGCGAACATCACTTCATCCACTTCTATTCGATGCCCAACGTCAGCAACTATCTACACCATCGTATGCACCTCAAAGTGCTGGGCGACGTACCTTACTTGAGTCTCTACAACGAGCCGCTGAGCCTCATCGAGAACCGCTTGATAAAGCGCACGTTCGACGTCGTGGTGTCGCTGACATTCCTCTGCACGCTCTTCCCCATCATACTCGCCGTTGTGGCTATCGTTACGAAGACAACAATGCCAGGACCGTTGTTCTTCCGACAGAAGCGCACCGGACTTAACGGCAAGGAGTTCTACTGCCTGAAGTTCCGCAGCATGAAGGTGAACAAGGATGCCGACAAGCTGCAAGCCACAAAGAACGACCCGCGAAAGACGAAGTGGGGCAACATAATGCGCAAGACAAACATCGACGAGCTGCCACAGTTTATCAACGTACTGTTAGGACAGATGAGTATCGTGGGACCACGCCCGCACATGGTGAAGCACACCAACGACTACTCGAAGCTCATCGACAACTACATGGTGCGCCACTATATCAAGCCAGGCATCACCGGTTGGAGCCAGGTGAACGGCTTCAGAGGCGAGACAAAATACCTCTCGCAGATGGAGGGACGTGTGGCTGGCGACATCTGGTACTTGGAGCATTGGAGCGTATGGCTCGACATATATATAATGTATAAGACCGTGGCTAACGTCATCGTTGGCGATAAGCAGGCGTTTTAAGATATGAAAGGCACACCAAGCGGTGTGCCTTTTTTGTTGGCGTAACGAAATTGTAACAGTTTAGTAGTACGTGTGAATACAATTATATATAACTTTGCAAGCATAACAAAGATATAGCAGTTATGAAACAAAACCAGAAAATCCTCGTTGTTGACGACGAGCAAGACTTGCTCGAAATCCTCAAGTTCAATCTCGAAACAGAAGGCTACGAGGTGCAGACCGCCACATCAGCCGAAGAGGCACAGACGCTCGACATAGCATCGTTCGACCTGCTGCTGCTCGACGTGATGATGGGCGGCATGTCGGGGTTCGCCCTCGCCCGACTGCTGAAGGACGATCCACAGACAGCCCGCGTGCCTATCATCTTCCTCACCGCCCGCGACACAGAGAACGACACCGTGACGGGATTCAACCTCGGTGCCGACGACTATATATCGAAGCCGTTCTCGCTGCGCGAGGTGATGGTGCGCGTGCGTGCCGTGCTGCGCCGCACAGCCACTGAGAACGAAGAGGAAGAGGCGCACCTCATCACCTACCAGGGCATCGTGATGAACCTCGACAAGAAGACCGTAGCCATCGACGGCGAGGAGATCGCATTCACGAAGACCGAGTTCGAACTGCTCCACCTGCTGCTCAACGAGCGCGGACGTGTGTTCTCGCGCCAGGAACTCATCGACCGCGTATGGCCGAAGGACGTGCTGGTGCTCGACCGCACCGTGGACGTGAACATCACACGCCTGCGCAAGAAGATAGGTCGCTTCGCGAAGTGCATCGTGACACGTCTCGGATTCGGATATTACTTTGACGCATAGGAGGGTATGGCATCCTGCCATACCCACGCAACCCACTACGAACTATTGGT
>ULZG01065159.1_pt1 | contig 10840 bp, 7 predicted proteins | sample 1962881 | NCBI WGS metagenome assembly ULZG01 (sample SAMEA4835883, study PRJEB28245) | human gut metagenome | biome: gut microbiome; material: fecal sample | place: Denmark | collected 2008 | reverse complement strand
CGCACCCAAAAAGTTGCATTTATAAGTTGAACTCAAGTGTTATGGTATCTATAAGCTGTATCGGGCACCGCGGAATATTCCGGTATATAGCAAATGGCAGTATTATGTGTTGCAGACGGTTACCTTAGTGATTGCCATACCGTTTACGGTATTTGGTATGCGTGGAGGTATGACAACTGCTACGCGTCCGATTACAATCAGTAATGCTAATCAGTACGTAGACCGTCCGCTGGATGCAGGAGTAGTCTTGAACACACCGTTTTCTATTTTCCGTACATTAGACAAAAAACCGTTTGTTGTACCCAATTACATGCCGGACAATGAAGCGCTTGCTGTATATTCTCCGGTGCATGTTCCTGCCGATTCGGTACAGTTCAAACCGATGAATGTGGTTGTAATCATCTGGGAGAGCTTTACTAAGGAATTTGTGGGCAGTCTGAACCGTGATCTGGATAATGGAAAGTACAAAGGGTATACTCCGTTTATCGATTCGCTGTTGACAAAGAGCTTGAGTTTTACATATACATATGCTAACGGGCGAAAGAGTATTGAGGGAATGCCTTCGGTCTTGTCGTCTATACCGAGTTTTGTTGAGCCGTTCTTTCTTACCCCGGCTTCGCTGAACGATGTGTCCAGTATAGCTGGTGAGCTGACCAAGAATAAAGGATATTATTCGGCTTTCTTTCATGGAGCCATGAATGGTTCGATGGGCTTTCAGGCGTTTGCCCGTTCAGCTGGTTTTACCGATTATTTCGGACGTACGGAATATAATGAAGATCCGCGTTATCATGGGGATGAGGATTTCGATGGTACATGGGCTATCTGGGACGAAGAGTTCTTGCAATACTATTGTGACAAGATGACGGAATTCAAACAGCCGTTTGTTACTTCCGTGTTTACGGCAAGTTCCCATCATCCGTTTGCAATACCAGCACGTTATGAAGGAAAGTTCCCCGACGGGCCGACTCCGCTTCAGCGTTGTATCGGTTACACAGATCATGCCTTGCAGCTCTTTTTTGAGAAGGCTTCGCATCAGCCGTGGTTCAAGAATACACTGTTTGTAATCACTGCCGATCATACCAGCTTTGGTACATATCCTGAGTATCTGACCGACTTGGGGCTGTATAGTGTACCTATTTTGTTTTATGCTCCCGGTATGCCGGAGCTCCGTGGAATGGAAGATAAGATTGTAGAACAGATTGATATTATGCCTACTGTATTGGGACTGCTGGGTTACGACCGTCCGTATGTAGGTTTCGGACAGGATGCTCTTCATACTCCGGCAGCTGATAAGTTTTCGGTAAATAATGTGATGGGTACGAATGTTTATCAGTTTGTGAAAGGAAATTACATGATTCAGTTTGATGGTGAGAAAGTCTTGAAGGCTTACCGCTACCGTACCGACCGTTTGTTGAAGGAGGATGTAAAGGATACCATGCCTCAGGATACACTTCGGGCAATGGAAACGCAGCTGAAATCGTTTATCCAGCAGTATATGCAGCGCATGAATACAAACAATTTGGTTTACAGGAAATGATTCTTGTACTTTGGATATATTTTGATGGAAAGGTAGAAGAAAAAAATGATTATAGAGAAGGACACGTGGAATGAACGGAAAGCACGTGTCCTTCTCTTTTTTGGAGGTCAGGTTTTATTTCTGGACTGGAATATATTTAGTCTTTGAAAATAATACTGTTATCAAATATTTGTCGTTACTTTGTGTTCATAAATGTGATGCAAAATATGAATAGAAAATTACCGGCGGATATATCATTGTGGGATGAAGAGTGCATGCGGATTTTTATTGAAGATAACTCTGCCATGTTTCGAGTGTTTGCTAGTCGTTATGTAGCCGATCCAGACGCGATAGACGATTTCTTGCAGGAAGCATATATCAGATTATGGACCCATCGTGCTGCAATCGGGCAGGTTGCTTCTTTACAAAACTATTTTTTTACATTGCTTCATCATATTATTATGGATAAACAGTCATATCTTTCTCGAAAGGATATCCCAATCGATGAAAAAGAGGTTCAGGAATTGCCTTCCGATACATCTTTATTCGGGAATATTATTGAAGCAGAAAGTTCATGCCTCATAGCCGAAGCGTTGAAAAAGCTTTCGTCACAGAGCAGGCAGGTTATTCTTTTAAGTCTTGAGGGACAAAGTATTGCACAGATTGCTGATGAACTGCACGTCACGGTCAATACGGTGAAAACCGTGAAATATCGTGCATTGAAGCGCCTTTCCGAACTCCTTTCGAAAGAAGATTTCCTATTGTTGTTTTTCTTGTTGGATATTTGAAATGTTAAAATCAGAGTAGGTTGTCATACTTTTCCCAATATGAGGGCGTCTATATAAATGAACAACAATAAAAACAGATTGTAGAACAATGGACGTTCCTTATGAAATTTCACGCTTGATTGCTGCACGTATATTAGGTACTGCATTGACCGATGATGAAAACCGCCGGTTGGATGAATGGTTACAGGCTTCACCAGAGCATCAGGAAACATTCAAACGGGTGCAGAATCTTGAAACTGTTGCACGTTTGCTGGAACTTGAGCAAGCTGATTATGGGAAGAAAATGGCTACACGCTTCAAACAGACCTTTCGCCTACAGAAATTTCGTTCTGTTATTTTTCGTCGTGCTTGTATAAGTATTGGCATTGCCGCTTGCTTCCTTATCGGGTTATTCGTTACGAGGACTTATATCATGCGTTCCGGAACAGAGACGCAGCACACGGCTTCGCCCTTTGTCATTACACCGGGTGAAACGGCTGCAACATTGACCTTGGCCGACGGGCGACAAATAGATGTGCATGAAAAAGGACAGGAAGAAATGACACGTCTGCTCGATTCTGTTGCTCATGCTTCTCCTAAGGAAAGTGCAAATGCGCTTGCCTATTACACGCTTTCTATTCCTGCTGGCGGGGAGTTTCATTGTTCTTTGCCCGATGGTACTAAGGTCTGGCTTAATTCGCAGAGCTCATTACGTTTTCCCGAAACGTTTGAGTCTTCCGAACGTAAGGTCTATTTACAGGGAGAGGCTTTTTTCGAGGTAAAGAAGAGCGCCGAATGTCCTTTTATTGTAAGTATGAGTCAGGGCGATATAAGAGTTTATGGAACCCGTTTCAATATTACTGATTATGAAAACGCGCCATTGTCGGCGGTGCTGGTTGAAGGAAGTATCGGATTCTGTCCTGAAAATGGAAATCTGGTACATCTCCATCCTTCCCAGCGTTTGACATACAACCGTACCGATGGTAATGTGAACATAGAAACAGTCGACACATCCATTTATACCGCATGGGTTGAGAAACGTTTTGTATTCAAGGGACAAACCTTGGAGGAAATTATGAATACGTTGGCCCGTTGGTATGACTTTACACCTGTATTTACTTCAGACAATATACGGCATATTCGCCTTTCAGGACGTTTGAACCGTCATGATGATATACGAATCTTGCTTCAAAGTTATGAAATGACAGCTGGTATAAAATTTCGGATAGAAGGAAGAACTATTTTTATCTCACAATAAAATAACTTAGTATATGGGGAAGAGAGAATTTGACATGCATTGGCATGTCACGAAAGTTTTCGCACATGCCGTTATGGCAATGGGTATTGGAATGGCTGCAATGATGCCGAATGATGTTATGGCACAACAACTTACATTGCAGATAAAATCGGGTAATTTAAATCAGGCCCTGCAGCAGGTAATACAAAAAAGCAATATCCAGTTGGTATATAATACTGATGTTGCTACAAGTATTCAGTGTGATTCACATTCCTTTCAGAACACAGATATAAAGCAGATTCTGGCCGTGTTGTTAAGGGGTACAAATCTTACTTATACGGAAAGGAATGGAATTTATACGATTCAGCCCAACAAGGCGGTTGCCAGTCAGCAGGAGGGTTCTATTTCTGGAATAATACTGGATGAAGTTGGTGAACCTGTTATTGGTGCAAGTGTTATTGTAAAGGGGACTACTCAAGGGGCTATTACCGATATAAATGGTAAGTTTAAAATTCCACGTGTAAAATCGAATAAAAATGTGGTGGCTCTTCAAATTTCTTATATCGGAAAGAAAACCATAGAGGAAAAAGTAAAGCTTAATTCTGATAATACCTTTACCTTGCAGGAAGATGCCCGCATGATGTCAGAAGTCGTAATTACCGGTTATCAGGATATTAAAAAAGAGAAAATGACTGGTGCGGTTACTACGATCCGTGCCGATAAGATAAAGGAACGTTATACGCCCAGTATTGTAGATAACTTGGAAGGACGTGTGGCGGGTCTTAGTACATACGGCGGAAAACTGACTATCCGTGGAACGAGTTCGCTCTATGCCGAGACGTCACCGTTGTTGGTTGTTGACGGGGTGCCTATCGAAGGTGATATCAATGATATAAATCCTTATGATATTGAGAGTATCAACGTATTGAAGGATGCTGCAGCTACAGCTATTTACGGAGCGCGCGCTTCAAACGGTATCATTGTTATCACTACCAAAAATGCAAAGAAGGAAGGAAAGATTGACATAGAGTTCTCTACAAACATGACGCTTTACGAGAACAAGAACATGGGATATGCCGATAACTTTTACATGACACCGGAGCAGCAGGTAAATACTGAAGCCGATTATTGGGATTATTATTTCTTTAATAATGACGGTGAAGTAACCGATCCGTTATCATCAACTTCTTCGAGTATAGAAGAGGGTAGCAGTTATATCTCTCCCATTCAGTGGGCCTATTACCAGAATGCATTGGGAAATATCAGCAAGGAAACACTGAACGCTACACTCGAACAGCTTAAGAAAAACAATTTTGCCAAAGAATATGCTGATGAAGTATATCGTCGCCAGGTGATTCAGCAATATAATCTTTCATTAAGAAGTCGTTCGAAAAAAGCTCAAAGTAATCTTACGCTGAATTATAAATATGATAATAGTGGTCAGATCAATTCATTTGACAAGCAGATGAACATTAACTATAAGGGATCTTATGAAATAGCTCCTTGGCTGACTGCAACGGCTAGTATCAACACTGTTATCAATCGAGGACGTACACCGGGTGGAGATTATAATTCTTCACATACCGATCCATGGGCTGTACCTGCTTATGAGTCGATGTACAATGAAGATGGAAGTGATCATCTGTTCTATTATTGGTACAGCGGAAATGAATATTGGAGCGGAAAGGATGATGCCAACTTTAAGGATTTGGGAGTTAACATTGTAGATGAGTTTTACAATAATGTGCAGAATACCGACCGTCAACACATGCGTTATCATGGGGATTTGCTTTTCAAACCTCTGAAAGGACTGACCGTTAATGCACAGTTCATTTATGAAACTGAACATACTACAATCAAATGGTATGCTAACCAGCAGAGTCATGCGGCTCGCACCATTTACAATGCTTATACAGTATTGGACAGTGAAGGAAAGGTAAGCCATCTTACGCCGGAAATGGGAGGAATGTTACGTACAACCAATACCGACGGGAAGTATTGGACTGCTCGTGGGCAGGTGAATTATGCAAATACCTTTGGCAAGCACAGCATTAACGCATTGGCTGGTCTGGAATTTCGTGAGACCCTTTATAATGGCTCAAACAGTCTGATGCTGGGATATGACGAACAGTTACAGAATAGTTCTACACAGACTGTTGATTTTGGTGTTCTTAGTCAGATGATTTATAACTCATATTATATGCCTCTTGCTGGAGGATTTCCTTCACAACAGTTTGCTTTTACTCCCTATATGCAAGATGGTATGAGTCCTGTTATGGAAGAGCGTCATCGTTATGCTTCGGGATATGCGAACCTGACTTATACGTATGATGAAAAGTATAACGTATTCGGTTCGTTCCGTAAAGATTATGCCGATGTATATGGACTGAATGCAAAGTTTCGCGGCAAACCACTATGGTCTGTCGGTGCTGGATGGAATTTGCATAATGAAAATTTCATCAAACCCATTCACTGGATTAATTTTCTGAAACTGCGTGTCAGTTATGGTGTGACCGGTAACATCTATCAGGGAGCTACCAGTTACATGACTGCTACTTCTACAGGTATGAACCAATATACCAACCGTCCTTATGGTGAGGTGGAAAGTCCAGCCAATCCGAACCTGAAATGGGAACAGAGCCGTACAACGAACGTTGGTATCGATTTTGCCGTGTTAGACAATCGTCTGTCCGGTTCTATCGATTACTACAATAAAGTGGGAAAGGATATATTTTCAAACCGTACGCTTGATCCCACTACCGGTTTTACTTCCATGTTTGTGAATATGGCTTCCATGCGGAACCGTGGTATGGAAATCAGCCTTTCGGGTGAATGGTTCCGAGCTCTTGATCGTAAGAACTTCGGTTGGGAAACTACATTGACTTATACTTATAATAAAAATGAAATAACGGATGTGGAGAATCCTTCAACATTGGCATATCAATTAATAAGTAATCCTTATCGTACAGGTTATCCGGCCAGTGCATTGTGGTCATACCGTTTTGCCGGAATCAGTGATGCTCCCGGAGAAGAAGGACAGACTTTGTGGTATGTGGAAGATGGAGGCAAGGCTCATAATGCACAGGGTAAAAGTGTTGATATACTGGAATATTCCGGACAATCAGAGCCTAAGACTATTATCGGTATAGATAATCGTTTTACTTGGAACGGGTTTAGTTTAGGTATTTTGATGGCCTATTACGGAGGACATAAGATGCGTGCGTTAGTCGAGAGTGAAACGTTTACTGTGCCTACATCGGCTATTCCGAGTTACTTCAATAATGCTTGGACGCCGGAGAATCCTACCAATACTCCGGGTATCGGACGTTATGGCTCCAATTCCTTGGGCTCAGAACCTTCTTATTCGAATATGGCAGTTTATCCGGCAGATTTCCTGAAAATACGCAATATTGTTTTTGGGTATGAAATGCCTCACAAGTGGATAAAGAATTTGGGAATAAACCGTTTGAGTCTAAGCTTCCAAATAAATAATCCTAAATATTTGTGGGTAAAGAACAATGTAGGGGTTGACCCAGAAACTTTGGGCATACGTACATTGAGTTCTTACGTTTTTGGTCTGAATATTAATTTATAACGCGTTACTAAAAATCAAGAGGCAATGAGAAAAACGATATATAATTATTTAGTACTGGCAATGGTCTTAATCTGTACATCCTGTTCTGATTTTACGGATATACAGCCTAAAGGAAAAAATCTCCTTTCTACAACCGATGAGATAGAAATGTTACTTAACAGTGAATTTTATTTAAGTTCTACTGATGCGCAAACGATGTCTGGTGATATGCTGACAATTTTATCCAATGTGCCCAATGAACTCAGTAAACCCAATAAGACTCGTCAGGCTATTATGATAACTTTCGATGCCGCCAATCAGGATAAGATGGCTGAACTGACAAGTAGTGATGATGAATATTCCAGTTATTACAATATCATTGGACGTATAGCTAATGTCGTTTTGTCGCAGATAGACGCCGCGACAGGACCGGAGAACGTGAAAAACAGATTAAAGTGTGAGGCGCTTGTTCTCAGGGCTTATTTCCATTATTTGCTGGTCAATAAGTTTGCCAAAGCATATAATCCATCTACAGCTGCTACCGATCCGGGCATACCTTATTTGAAGGAAGATTGGGATATAATGGTACCGACGAAAAAGGAGACAGTAGAAACTGTCTATCAATATATTCTTGACGATTTGAATAAGGCAATTGAGATCAATGCCCTTCCCGATGAGGCTATTAACCGAATGCGTATCAGCAAGCCTTGTGCTTATGCAGCTAAGGCATTGGCTTTAATAAGTATGCAGCGTTTTGATGAAGCAGAGCAGGCAGCTCAGGCAGCACTGGCTATTAACGATGCAGTGGATGATTATAATACGATGACTACCACCTATACTGGTAGTCTCATTGGTGGAAAGTATGAGGTCCTTTTGCGTCCGCGTTTGCAGTGTAAGGAAGATTTGTTCTACACGGAAGCTCTAGAGTTTTATCATGCCATTATGCCTTGTGCCTGGGATGCTTTTGAAGAAGGGCATACTTGTCGCGATAAAATAACAACAGATAAAATGATGTATGATTATATGGGAGGAATGGCAAGTTCTCTCATTGGATTGGACTATACTTTCACGTTTGATTTAAATTCCGGATGGAACGGAGTGGGAATGAAAACAACTCATATGTATCTTATCATAGCTGAGGCTGAGATCCGAAAAGGAAATTATGATGAGGCCATGGCTGCTCTTGACAAAATTCGTGTCAACCGTATCGATCCGGCGATTTATCTTCCGTTGGAAGGGAGAGTGGATAATGAGGCTGATGCTATTTTCCATTTGAAGCAGACGTCACACGGTGAAAATATCTACTCCTGCTATAATTTCATTAACCGTAAACGCTGGAATCAGCTGGAGGAGAAATATCAGGAAACCATTGTGCGTGAGTTGGAAGGGATAGGAACCTATACAATGGGTCCTGATTCACCCATGTGGATTTTTCCTTTCCCCACGAATGCTGTGAATAACAATCCGAATCTTACACAGAATTACAAAGAGTTATAACAGAATAAACATATAGAATGATGAAGAAATTATTATCCTTTTTAATAGTAATTTGCTGTGCTCTTGCAGTATATGCACAAAAAAAACAAGATCTGAAGATTCTTTACGTAGGAGGCTCAAGCAACTACGATACGTTTAGTAGCAGACCCGATAGCTTGTTGTTAGTGAAAAGTGTCAAGGAACGTATGGCATCGTTTGAGAAAATGCTGAAACGTTATTTTAAAACTGTAAAGGTGGTCGAGGGAAAGGATTATCGTCAAAAGATGTCCGATGATTATGACGTGACGGTATTCGATGGTTTGTTCCCTGCCATACGTCAGAAAAGTTATTTGTATGATGACAACGGTCAAGTTAAAGATGTGATATCACCTATTTATTTTACGGATGATTTTGATCGTCCTGCCATAACAATAGCAGAATTAGGTGAAGATTTAGGACGTAGTTTGGGAATTAAAAGTGATTGGTATTGTCTTTGTCTGGATGCCGATGCGCATAGTTGGGTGAAAGATCATCCTATATTCAAGGGACCTTTCCCTGTCAAGCTGAATGTGAGTCTTCAGCCAACACCTGCTGCAGCTAAGGAATATGCCAAAATATCGGCGGAAGTATTGCCCGATTCAATTCTGATGTGGAAGGTTCAAAACAAAGGCTATGCAACAGATAAGGGATTCCGCGTAGGTATGGTGAGTCGTCCCAATGGATATGGCGATCCGGATGATGAAGTGATTTCGAGTGGTGTCTGTGCAAAAAGTATTGATGCGGTTGCGTTGGCACGTCATGCTAATTTCTTCCATTGGGGATTTTCTGCCTCTCCGGCAGATATGACTCCGGAAGGTCGTCAGGTTTTTGCCAATGCCATCGTATACATTTCAAAGTTTGCGGGACAAAGACCTGTTGCGCGTAAATTGGATGAACGTATTACCACTCGTGACAAGAATCTCGTGAAAGGCATGAAATATACTCTGTCAAGAAAATGTTGGGAGGAGTATTGCAAAACGAACGACGAGTATAATCAGCAGATGGAGGAAATGAAGAAAGAAACGCTTGCAAAGAAGGCCAAAGGAGAGAATCTGAATCAGATTGAAGAAATCTCGTTGATTTATCAACCTATGAAGAATCCTTCTTATGCAATGTTTCTTAAGCAGAGAGAGCCGGAGATGTATCATTTCTTCGGTGAAGAGACTGGTTTGTATGTGCGTTATTATGAAATAAATTATCCGTATTTTTATGGGCAAGGCTTTAATCTGGCAGTTGACGAAGATGCCCGTGAGCTAGGTATACCCAATAACGACAAGCGTTTGCTGGATACGGCTATCCGTATGCTGGAGGAAGGAAAAGATGTAGAGAAAGCTACCAGAATATTGCATCATTACACCTTGTGTCGCTTTGAGACACCGGCGGAATGGAGAAAGTGGTATGATACCTATCAGGATAAACTGTTCTTTAGCGAAGGAGGTGGTTTCTTGTGGCTGGTGAATACACAAGATAAAACAGTTCCGGGAAATGATTATCATGTGCTGGATACGGTGAATGTTGTAAAGGTAGAAAGTCCGTCGGTTGTAAAAAATGAAACGGATGACAATAATCCTGTATTGATTGAGGGTAAATTGAATATATTGGAAAACGGTAAGCAAGAGCTGGCAATTCGCATTAAGATTCATCCGGGATATCATATTTATGCGAAGATATCGGATAAAGATCCTTATATACCTACTACCTTTGACTTTCAGTTGCCCGAAGGTTGGAAGCAGGAAGGAGAAATGCAATTGCCTTCATTTACCCAACTGGATGATAACGGAACAACCGTATACACCGGTGAGTGTGTATTTCGTCAGACATTCGAAGGCAAAGGTAGCGGTGAAATCAAATGCGTAATTCGTTATCAATGCTGCAACAATACAATTTGTCTCCCGCCTGTAGAAAAAGAGTTGTCTTTCTCGGTAAAATAATGAATATTATTCTCCTTAGAAAATGAAATGATATGAGTTGGGAAAATGTGCTTTGGACTTGTTCTATTGATAACGTTTTAAAGTAAGTTTTCTTTCTCTCTCTTAAAGTAAAAAGAGGCCGTCTCAAAATGAATTGAGATGGCCTCTGTCGTTTCATATCAGATTGAAGTCGTTTGGATTTTCCTTAAAAAAAGGAGTTTCCAAGTTTCCTCCTGCAAATTTTATCATTTTAAACCGTTTCCCCCAGTCAGAAGCCTCCTAAGAGGCTACTTTTGCAAGATTATGTGCTATGGCCAGCAG
>ULZG01074238.1_pt1 | contig 10930 bp, 20 predicted proteins | sample 1962881 | NCBI WGS metagenome assembly ULZG01 (sample SAMEA4835883, study PRJEB28245) | human gut metagenome | biome: gut microbiome; material: fecal sample | place: Denmark | collected 2008 | reverse complement strand
GAGGCAAGCCACTGGGTTTTCGCCCGTATATTTTATAACTCACGATTCTGCTGTTGATCAATTCTGCTAGATTCAAACTGATCTTTGATACAAATTTCAAAATCCTCATTCGAAATTTCTCCTTTCTTGGAGCATCCGGATGATTCTTCTCATTACAAATATGCGATTTGAGGAAATTAAAATGATGATGTTACATTTTCAGCAATTTACAACACAAAAAAAAAGACTCAGAATTAACTCCAAGTCTATTTTCCATACCAAATTACACTACTCTTTAACTTCAAGCATTATTTTTTTCCCCTTTTTCATGATCTTCTAATATCTTTTTGCATATTCCTTCACGAAGTGTTAGACCATCACATATCTTTGTCTTTTTATCCAAATTTAAAATTCCGTAAATTCCAGCAGCCATAATTAATTGAGAATAAATAGGAATCCAACAAATAAAGAAGTTCTTAATTCCTGATATAATTCCTTTGTGTACTTCTTGATATATAATTTCTTTCATATATCCTGCCAAAGTATTAAAAATCACAGTAAATACCTGCACTGATAAAACAAAACTCACAATACCCATATCTCTTATTCCTCTTCAAAATCATCTTTCATCATTTGTACGATCAGTTCCCGAATGGACATATCATCTTCTTCATTGTCACTATAAGAACCTTTGACATGCTCCCGATCATCTAAGAAAATAGTGATGAATGAAAGAAACAATGCATATAATTGTCCAATGATTGGAAGAATACTTAAGATCATTGTAATCCCTGCAACCATAAAAGATCTCTTTTCAAAAAAACGTATCACATTTTCTTTCGTGTCAGGATCATCAAGTAACAATCGTTGTAGATAAGATTCTGTTAAAGACGTGTAGAATACCGTTCCCATGATGACAAGGTTCATAATATATATGATTTTCTCCATCATAATAGTTATCCTCCACTACTTTATAATCTTTCTTATCTTAGGCTTCTTTGTCGCATCTGATAAAGACTTTTTGCTGACTACCTCAATATGATCTTCCATATTCTTTATAACCAGCCAGTTCCCAGGAACCAGTCCTGCTTCTTTTAGCATCATTTTCTGTTCTCTTGTTGGTTTCTTTCCATGTTTCATATGAAAACTCCTTTCAAATTTCTTCTATAGTAAATATGCAAGATTTTCTGAAAGATATTTTTCACATATAAGATTTTAGAGCCGATCCTGGCATATTCATTCATAGACAGTCTTGGCAGTGATTTCATGTTAGCTTTTTTTGATAAATTTTTATATATGAAAAATATTTATTTTTAAATCTCTCATATTTAAAATGAAAGCAAAATAAAATCCGAACATTCTCAAAAACGAGAACATCCGGATGCTTGTTTACTTGTTATTCTTGTAATCAGTCTTTATTTATGGCTGATCACAATGATTATGATCATTTGTTTTTGGGTTGAAATGATCATAATTAAGACTATGCATGACTGATTGTCGTTTTGATACTCAGTCGCAAAGATCAGAGTCTGTGTTACCGCACGGGCTCTTTTTCTTTGCCTAAAATCTAACCATTTCTTTTGTATTTTCTGCCGTCTGTTTTTTAACATCTGCCATAGTTTTCTACCGATTTTCAACAATTTCGGTTTGATCTTCTTCCAAAGCCAGTCTAAGAGCTTGTTAACTATAAACTTTACAACATATTTTCTAACGAAATTTACTGCCGTTTCGGCGAATTTTTCGAATATATCCATAAGGATTCTCCTTTCGTGGAGCATCCAGACTTTTATTTTCTCAATTCAAATATGCGATTTGAGGAAAATAATCTGACAGTGTTATGTTTTCAAAAGATTTCTACACAAAAAAAAGACTTAGAATTATTTCCAAGTCTAATTTTTCATATGAAATTACACTACTTACAAACTCGTGACTTATTCTTCTACAACGCCTGTTTTCTCACATGAAACAGTTCTTGTTTTTCCACTTGGGATCTTATATGTTTCAACAACTTTGACTGAAAGAACTCCTTTCGTATGATCGCATTCTGTGACCTCAACTTTCAGTTTGCTATCTGCTGTCATCTGATTTTTTAAATGCTGCTGGAATCCTTTTGCCATTGCATCATCTGTAGAATATTTGTTGTTTCTGCAACTTTGGATCGTTGCGTCAACTGCATTGCTTGTATTTGTTGTCAACTCATCCTGACGGACGGATGTTGCAGTTGTTGCCTGCATGATGTAAACAGAAAACACCATGATCAGGCACACGATAAATCCTGTGATCGCACCTTTCATAATTTTATATCTCCTTTCTGAAATGTGTTTCTTTCTATTATAAATATGAGAGATTTGGCATTTTTTATGGGAAAGAAAAAAGCACCATAACTTCTGCTATGATGCTCTTCTATATTTACAGACTTTTTGAGGTGTACCAAAACAGTTTTTGTAAATGGTTACTGTCTGTATTTTTATTACATGATTAGTTTGCCTGCTGTAGCTCCTGATCTTGTGAAGAATGTGCTTAATGTATCAGTTAAAGCTTTCTGGAACTGTGGTGTAAATGTTGCAGCCACAAATGTTGCTAATGCTAATACAATGATTACTGAAACAATGATTCTACCATAATTGTCTAAAAATTCTCCCATGATTTATATTTCCTTTCTTATGTTTAAAATTTTTCTTGCTCTTTGCTTTACTGCTGTTTTCTTACATGATCAGAGATCCTGTAGCTCCTGATTTTGCGAAGAATGTTGATAATGTATCAGTTAAAGCTTTCTGGAACTGTGGTGTAAATGTTGCAGCCACAAATGTTGCTAATGCTAATACAATGATTACTGAAACAATGATTCTACCGTAATTGTCTAAAAATTCTCCCATGATTTATATTTCCTTTCTTATGTTTAAAATTTTTCTTGTTCTTTGCTTACTGCTGTTTTCTTACATGATCAGAGATCCTACAGCTCCTGACTTTGTAAAGAAAGTCTTAAGTGTATTTGTGATTGCTGTCTGGAACTGTGGTGTAAATGCTGTAGCCACAAATCCTGCTAAAGCTAACACAATGATTACTGAAACAATGATTCTACCGTAATTGTCTAAAAACTCACCCATTACTCGGTTACCTCCTTTTAATTTTTTAGGGACCATTTCTGGTCTTTGAAAAAACTTCTAAAGTCCTTGAATTAGAAGACTTTTCAAAAAACAGAAACCTTATTTTTCTATATTTGTTGTTTATTTACATTTAAAGATCAAAAAATATATAATTTTTTTTCATACCTTTTTAATTTTCATTCATTACAAATATGAGATTTTTCAAGAAAGATAACTGTCGCTTTTCTCTTACACTTTAAATATGAGAGATTTGAAAAAAAATCTGACGCACTTCTTTTGGGAAAGAACTTGTTTTACAAACAACCTTGCATTTTTCTTTTTCTTTTCAAGGAAACAAGTCATTTCAAAAGAACCACTATTTTTCTTCTCACTTTAAATATGATAGATTTGAGAAAAAAAATGACGCTGTAAAATGGAATAAAAAAAAACAGTCACTATTTCTGATGACTGCTCCTTCTTAGTGATACCTCCCCGAACGACAATATCGGACGGGGCTTCCAAACCTTTAGAGTTCGGAGTTCCATTATCTACCGATACAGCCGAAACTTAGTACATCCTTCCCGCAGGAAGAACAACCACATCCCGGTCAGCGATAGACAGGTGCGGGGGTATCGCCGCCACGGACAGGAACTTTTGCCTTTTCCGTGACACCAGGTCCTTGACAGACTCTGGATTTCGTTAACAATTCCATTTATGCTCAGGTCGCCACTGGCAGACCGTTGCTAACTAATGTTCGTAATGTACATAAAGTACGCTGCGGAGTCGCAGGTAGTCCTTCAGCTCCAAGTAACTGATATTCTCTCAGGAAGAACCTCGCTCCGATATTCTGTGCTGCGGACAGATCACAGTTATAGATCTTCCCATTCTGAAACGTGCACAGACTGTAATTGTAAACTTTCCGTCCATGTTCGTAATGATAGATACTGTGCCGATCCACGACTCCTGATCCATCAAACGCATACTTGGAAGTTCCCCATGCACAGACACGGGATAATCGCATTCCCATACGATGTGCCTGTAATTCCACACGATGCTGTACATCGTTCTTTCGCCACAGATGGATCCTTTCTCGGTATCTTCTTCCGCGGATCTTCCATTTGGAATCCAGATGTTCGAATACGATACAGTCCACACTGTATAACACAGCAACATCCATCAGGCTTTTTGTCGTCTGGATGGATAACTGCCGGTTTGTTTCCCGGATCCAGCGGTAGACACAGTGGCTCTTCTTTCCTGCCTGCTGATACATCCGCTTTCGGTTGATCATGTGATTTAGACGGTCTTCTTCACATGGAAGGTGGATCACACCTTTCGCATGGACAGTACCATCTGCCTCCATGACGCACCAGGATGCTGCGGCATTGATCCCGAGATCGACAGCAAGGATCCGATAAGCAAGTTTATCCTCATCCTGAACCAGTTCTCTGATCTCCTCAAATGTGAAACGGATCTGATATCGGCCACGGACTTTATCCACGATCGGAGATAGCATCTTTCTCGTTTTACTGAGGAGGCTGATCTGTTTTGCATCGGAAGGGCTGATCTGGAAATAATACCAGTTCCATGTCTGCCCGTTATACAGCTTCAATCCGATCTGACCATCTGCCAGACAGGACATCTTCCGTTCCTGATCGTAAAACGTCAGTTCATAACGGGATGGCAAGCCGAGCTTTGGTTCCGCTCCACGTTCCATTGGTGGGGTTTCTTCCCAGTTCTTATGATTGGAACGATAAGATTTTACCATTCCGAACGCATCCGCAATGATCGCTCTTCTAGTATAGCCCGGCATCTTCGGAAATCTGAGATCAAACTCCGGATACTTCGGAGCAGCCGTTTTTGTTCGGTGCACTAACGTATCGATCAGACGTTTTCTCAGCTTCGACTCCACACTCATGATCGTATCCCATTCTTCCGAGATCACGGAGACACAGAACTTTAACGCTTCCAGACAGACCAGGGAAGTCTGACGCATAAGTCGGCTGTCTACCGCACGTTCTCTGGTGATATTCAGTTTTTCGGTTGTTTTATCCTGCGTGACATCCAGTTGTTTCTGGATCTTGACCGTATAGCAGGTCTTGATACTTAATCCCATTCTATGACTCCTTTCGACTGGTTTTCTAATATAAATATGATAGATTTCATGATTTATATTTTTCATATATAAGATTTTTGAGAACTCCGAACTCTAACAAGAAAAACTCCCGATTCATTTCGAGAGTTTCTTTTATCTTAGTCTTCGACGGTCATGCTTTCACCGGTTCCCGGACCCCGAGCGACTACGTCGGTCTGAGGTTTGCGCATGATCTTTCATCATAAACCTTTGCAAGCTCGTGACTTTAGTCATGAGTTAATTGACTTCTGCTGCCTGCTTGATCTGATATTCTCTTTCAAACTGGAATAAAGGCACTTTCACCTTATATGTTAAAACTGTTGTGTAAGTTGTTGTATCTCCGCTTGCTGCAGATGTAACTGTTAATCGATATCCTGATGCTGTTGCATCACTTTTACATCGATCAACTACTTCGTTTGCAAATTCTGCACTTTCCATGCGATTGATTGCAGAAGAACAAAACTGTTTTGCATTTCCAGTGTTCATGTCTACTTGTTGGTTAAACATACCAAGTAATACCAAAAGAGAAATCAAAATTGCGCATACAAAGGTTTCTATTGCTAATCTCATAAAATCCCTCCCCTTTACAAAGCATAGCCTTCTAAAGCATGTGTTTGATCGATTCCAAGGATCATTACTTTAGAATGATATGTTAATGTTACTTTGTATCTGGAAGAATTTTCATAAAAACCGTCGTTTGAGATTTTCAATGTATATCCCTTTTTTGTTGCATCACTAATACAATGACTGATAACATCAGAATCAAAGTTACTAGCTTCTATTTGATGAATCACTTCTTCATGATATTCTCTGGCATTTTTTGTTGTTAAACTTGCCACAGAATAATTCATCCCGATAAAAAAAGCAAACATGATAATGATAATACTGACCGCTAGGTTCATTGGTGATTTCAAATTGATCGCTCCTTTCTTATATGATCACAGCAGCAAGGATATATGATAACATTGTTGCCATGAAATTATTTCCAATATGTAGCATGCATCCATATCGAATGTCTTTTTTCTTATAATAAATAAAACCAAAGACCATTCCTGTGATAAATGCGGAAACCTTTTGTGCCGGAATCGGATGTAATATTCCAAAAAATATACTTGTAAGAATGATCGTGATCACCTGCCATACTTTATGATCAGATAGGCCTGACAATCCCTCTTGAAAAAGTCCACGGAATAAAAATTCTTCTGTTAATGGTCCAAGGATCACTGCGATCGGAACATACAACCATGGCGACATTGCATCCTGTCCATTTAACATTGCCGGCATTGTCCACCCAAATAACGCCTCTATGAATGTTAAAAGAAGCGTCATAAGAATACTTTGTACTGCCCATAATCCAATTCCACAAAAGAAAAATTTTATATATGAAAATTTATGCTTGATCAGGTTCCTTAAGTTTTTATCAAACAAAAAATATCCTACGATCATTGCAATGCACAGGATTGCTTTCGAAACGCCTAATGGCATAAAAGTGATCGATCTTGGTAAATATTTGTATAATAAGATGCCAACAGTTCCAATTAAAATCTTCTTCATATTTTCTCCATTCCAAAACTAAGCTGTACGTCCAGTTACTAATAATTTCATCCTTTTTTCTGCTTTATAGCCTCGACTGTTTGTAACTTTATAAATAATGTTGTAATAACGATAATTTGCATTGACTGATATTGTGTTTCCTGTAGTTCCTAATTTAGAAATCGTTGTTCTTCCATTTCTATCTACTTGTTCCACTTTGATATTAACTTTGTTGGATGCGATTGTTCCATCTTTTCTATCTGTCACAGTTACATTGTTTCGTGCATTATAAGTTGTCCCAGGTTTCATTTTAACAGTCTTATTTCCACTTTTTAATGTAATGGTTGGTAAAGGTGATTTTGCCTGAAACTCCTGATTTCCTGATAAATGACCAGTATCCTTATAAATACCATTACTTTTCCAGGTATTAAATAAAAATCCACTCAGTAGTCCAATGATAAAAATTCCAACCACAGCAGTGATTACAATCTTCCCGTATTCTTCCATAAGATTATGCATTCTTCAAGTCCTCCTTTCTTATGCCAATGAATTAATAAACTCTGGACCGTATTCTACAAAATACTGTACGATCATTCCGAATAATCCCATAACGATCAACCCAAAGATCACATAAAGGATGACCATTCCATATTCATCTAAAAATTCACCCATAATATTTTTCCCTTTAGATCATCCCTATGACTTTGATGAATGCAGCACAGATTCCAATTCCCAAAATAACAAGAACTACGATCTCTCCATATTCTTCGATCAAATCACCCATAGCAATGTCCCCTTTCTTTTAAAATTTGAAGTAGAAAAACTCCTCATTTTAAATATGAGAGTTAAGAAAAAAAATATGGAACTGTATATTATGTTGTAAAAAGGGGTAATTGCCCCGCCCATAAAGGGGCGTGGTTTCAACCACGAAAAGCATAGGACCAGTACGATTGATGTATTTTGTCCGTATTGGTCTTTTATTTTTTTTATATGTGAGAAATATTGCTTTTCAAATCTCTCATATTTATAGTGAGAACAAAAAAAATCCGAACGATCCCTGAAATGAGAACGTCCGGATGTTTGTTCAATTGTTACTTTTGTAATCGGTCTTTATTTATGGCTGATCACAATGATTATGATCATTTGTTTTTGGGTTGAAATGATCATTATAATTTCATATGAATGATTTTCCTGACAGTATTCATTCATAAAACTTAGAGTCTGTGTCCATGCACAGGCTCTTTTCCTTTGTCTGAAATTTATCCATTTCTTTCGTGTTTTCTGCAGCTTGTCTTTTAATATCTGCCATAGTTTTCTACCGATTTTTAGTAGTTTATTACACAAAAAAAAAGACTCAGAATCTTTTCCAAGTCTAATTTTTTTCAAAAATATGCTATTCTTAAATGCATATCTACTGCAATTTTCCCATCATCTGGAACAGGAACATGATAAGTAATCCCATATCCAAAAAGATCTTTGCGGTAGAAGTTAACATTGGAAGCCATGTGATCTGTTTTACCAATTTTACCTTATCTGCATCTTTCAGGCGCTCTGCTTTTTCAATTAAAGCATTGTTTCTTACGATCAGACTGTTGATCTGTGTTTCTGCATCATCACTTCCTACTTCGTTTAAAGAATATAACATCTTAACAATGGAATGAATATCTGGTACTTCCAGATCTTCTAGGAAATGTTGATATGGTAAAATTCCAGTTGGATCTTTTTCAATCTCATCCAGTAGTTTGTAAATTTCATTACGAAATACATATGGAGCATTTGGTGCAGAATTTCTTAAAGACATATAGACATTGTCTGTCTGTAGGTCTAATGCAATTCCACGAATCCATCCCGGAAATTCTTTTTCGCATTCTTTGATCAAACGCTTCTTTGCAGCATTTCCATTTCCTGTTGGAACAAAGAAGATGACGATCGCTAAAACAATTCCACCGATGATAAAGATCTTGCTTGACTGCCATAAACCAAAGATAATAACTGGTCCACTACATATAAGTGTGGCAAAAACACTCTGCATGATCTCTTTTCCTACATTTCGTTCTTTACGGAAATTTTTCCAGTCTTTGTCAATCTGTTTTTCATTTGTATCATGAATATCTTCCAGCCAACTACCAGTTAATTTCTTCTGTACAAAAGCAAACAGCAGTATCATAACTCCTAAGACCAAAAAGGAACCGATCTGATATGCTTCCATCTTAAGAATCGGAGACATGGATTTATTTCGAGAGAACAAAATCACTGTTGTTGCTGTGATCATAACTCCCATAACCAGAGAAATGATGATACTGTTTTTTACTACTTTACGATCTTTCTGGAAAGAATATGTACGTTCTGTCCAACTATGGATATCATCTAAGATAATATTCAATGTAGACTGATATTTTCCACCCTGACGTTCTACTTTGATCAGAAAGTCATGTAAAATTTTCATTCTTTCACATCCATATTCGTTTTCGATCGGTAGTAAAGCATCTTCATAAGAGTCTCCACGATTGATTGCTTCGATTGCCTGATTTAAGCATTCAGCCATTTTTCCATCAGATAACGATAATACATCTCGCAAGCTTTCTAAGATCTTTGGTTTTCTTTTAAAAGAATAAATCATCTGTTCCATATAGTCTACAGACTGTCGAAAGCGCTTCTGTTCATACAAGAATCGAAACTGATCGACAATGATCACAGGCAAAGAAAAACAAAAGATCACGATCAGAATCGCCATATATTTTGGTGTCAGCTGAAAGAATCTGCAAACTGCAACAACGACAGCCAAACTCAGGAATAAAGTGATCAGATAAGATTTCAGAGAATATTGATAACCATACCCAATGATCTCTGTTTCCATTTCTTTTGGATTCAAGTATTGTAAAAAACCTTTTTGTTTTTTAGGCTTTTTATCTTTTGTACGGTGTGATTTTGATTGATTATTTTGCGTTTTTATCTCTTGCCCCTGCCTCTGTTGATCCTTTTTTTTACGCATATAATGTTTTCTCCTTTCATAAAAAATTTGATGTATAAAAAAAATACTTCCATTGTAAATATGAGAGATTTCATAAAAAAAATGGACGATGAAAAAAACTGGTAAGGGCATTAATGTCCCTACCAAAACATTTTCTAACTGTATGGGATTCCATACGGTTTCTGTATGGGATTCCATACGGTTTACAACCTGGTTACGAAACTATTTTTTATTGACCATTCGTTCCAACAATTTCTTTCCTTTGATCTCTCCAGCTGCTTCTTCTCTGATCTGATACTTTGATTTTCCACAATCAGAATATTTCTGGTGATACCAGGTCATATATCGGATCATAAATGCTGCGATCCACTGCTGATCATTTTCATCATGACCATCTAAGCAAATATCCATGCCTAAGAGTTTTTTCCAATCCATGAATTTTACAGGTAGCATTTCTCCATCTTTCATAAAGTCCCCTTCATCCATATCAAAAGTGATCATTTCTCCTGAGAGAACCGGATCTAATCTTAAGATCGCAGCGATCAGTTTTTTGTATTTCTTTTGAAGCTGCTTTTCTGCCTTTCTCCTGGATGCACGAGTATTCACAATATCATATGGCAACTCTGTTAACTGAATAGATCTCTCAATCAGAATACTTTCTTTTGTCTGTTCTAATAAATCTTTTACTAACATCTTTTTCTCCTTTACTTACATTATTTTTAGCAAAATTCCCGTCATGATCACAACAATTGTAAACAAAGACATCCAAAAGATTAATAATGTAATATCTTCGATCTTCCTTCGATGATCCACATCTACATTGTTCTTGTTTTTCCATCTGGCTATGAAACAACCTATGATGATAAACAATTCAATGATCAAAACAGCAATGATTAATGATACATACTTCATTTTTTACCCTTTTCTTTTTTCTCTTTTTTATGTTTCCTTGTGAACTACTCCCACCTAAAGAGGTCGGAGCTTCCTGCTTCATTCACCGCGGTTATTGTCACATCTTCAAGGAACTGATAAAGCGCCTCGAAGCAGTTTTCCCCCAGAGTCCACAGGCTTTTCCGATCAGTCTTCCTGATCCCACGATCGGGCTGTCCCGTCCCTACGTTTGTTCTTTTTCTATTCTTAGGCTGCTTCCCGTTCTTCATAGAGGATCCGAAGTCCCTCGATCAGAATGTTGATCGCAGCGTTTTCATCACGATCATGTTCTGTTCCACA
>ULZG01037250.1_pt1 | contig 11016 bp, 12 predicted proteins | sample 1962881 | NCBI WGS metagenome assembly ULZG01 (sample SAMEA4835883, study PRJEB28245) | human gut metagenome | biome: gut microbiome; material: fecal sample | place: Denmark | collected 2008 | reverse complement strand
AAAAAAAAAAAAAAAAAAAAAAAAAAAAAAAAAAAAAAAACATATTCATAAATTATTCATAAATTGTTTACAGTCTGTTCAAGATTTATAATAGCACATGTGCTATTATAATAGTGTCGAAAGGCAATAACAGAAAACAGTGATTAAAGAAAGGAAAAAGGTGTATGATATTAAAACTATTGATTTATTAAACAAAGCTGTTGAACTAGGATTTGACAGAGAAAAAGCACTTGCTGACATAGACGCAAGCCTAGATACAGAAAGCCACTTGCAGAAGAAGAGATAGACGACAAATTGTCACTTAATAAGTGCGGTCAATGCTCATTGGCAAGTCAAGAAAAAGAAAGGAGTGAGAAAATATTATTAAATTAAAAAACATTGTTTCTATCGTTATAGGAACAATTGGCAGTCTATTAATTAACATAATAGGCAAACCCACAAACGAACTATTGATATTATTAATGTTAATGATAATTGACTTAATAACAGGAACACTTGTAAGTGCCGTTTGGCATAAGTCCATCAAGACAAAGAGCGGTAAATTATCAAGTAGGGTAATGTTTAAAGGTATAGTTAAAAAGATACTAACTCTTGTTATTGTAGTAATATCATATCAACTTGATATCTTACTGGGAATTAATATAATTCGCTATATAGTAATTATTACATTAATTATTGAAGAGATATTATCCATTATCGAAACAATAACGCTTACAGGGTTAAAAGTACCGACAATAATTACCAAGGCATTAGATGTATTAGAAAGGAGCGTGAAAAATGAACTTTCCGATTGTAGCAAGTAAATATGATTATGTAAATGTATTCTTTAACAACCTTGCACCGATTGTAGTAAATGAGTATATTAGACGAAAAGGACAGAAACGTTTATTTCCGTCTACAGTTCTTGCAATGGCGGCCCTTGAAAGTGGATATAATCTTAAAGCTGAAACATTGTTCGGAATTAAGGGTAATGGAAAAGTTCTTGATACTACTGAATACATTAACGGTGAGTTTGTTAATATTAAGGACAGTTTTAAATGTTATCCTAGTATATCAGCAAGCGTACAAGGGTTATATGAATTAATGCAGTGGGAACACTATGACAGGGCTACTTCATCAACTGATTATGAAGAAGAATGTTACATGGTACAGGCTTGCGGGTATGCAACTGACTCAGAGTACGCAAGCAAGCTGATTAATATTGTAAATAGTTATCAATTAACTATGTTTAACAATATTGATGAGACAGCAGGCGAACCAGAAGCACCTGCAGAACCGTATATTTATATTGTTCAAAGTGGTGATTCATTATGGACTATCGTAAAAAATTATTACGGCTATAATAATGATACTGATATTGCCAACAAGGTTAATGAGATTGTAGAATTTAATGATTTAGGCAATCCAAACATTATTTATGTTAGTGAAAAAATAACATTAATTTAAAGGAGTATTTTAATTATGAAGAAAGTAGAAAAGAATTTTGAAATAACATTAAACGGAGCAGAAGGAACATGTGACACAGCGTTATTTAAGAAGATGATTGACAAAGCAGATGTAACATCAATTCCCATTAAAGAATTAGTTGGGAAAGTATTTACACCTACTGGTAGCGCATTTGTGCATGTTAAGACAATGGATAAAGAATTTGACAGACAGTTAATTGATACAAAAGAATTTGGAGTTATTCATACATCATCAGAAGTTTTTGCAGACGGATTTGCCGCTTACAGGGGCGAGTGTGACAGTATGAGGATTGTAGGAGTTAAGGCTAAACTTGGAACATGCTACAAGTGCGTTCCTGTAATTAATGCTACAGAAGAACCAAGCAATTCTGACGATGAAGAAAATACCATTTAATTATTGTTTTCATGCTAAACAAAAGGGCGTATAACCGCCCTTTTTTATTATCTATAAAGGAGATTAATAAATGATTAGTGAAGCAAGAAAGAAAGCAGTAAAGGCTTTCAATAGACGATTAAAGAAAGCGACAGGCTTAGAAAAAGAAACGCTATTAGAATTTGTAAAACAATCGGGAATGACAGCACGTGGAAATCTTTCTACAAAGGCGGTAGTATCAACACAGACAATTAAATCTTTCGCAAGGGCAAGAAAAAGCGAATTGCCTAGCAAGTTAAAAAAATATAATACACCTAAAAGAAAACTGACACCTAAGGAACGTCTTGAGCGTGAACAGAGATTCCGTGAGCAACATGGGTTACAATATACAAGTACTTATCAGCAAGCCGAAAGATTATTACAGAATCCGCTTGCTACAAACAAACAACTTTTGCAGTATGCAAAACATACAAAGTTAGACAGTGAAGAGTTTGAAAAATTAAGCATGGAATCATTAATTAATAAATTAAGATACTTTGCATACAGAGAATCAGAAAAAGCTGATAGTCAAGAAATGATTAATTTGTTAGACAATGGAATTAGAAACATAGATAAAGACATTCTAAAAAATAAATTAGATGAAATATATAAAAGAAACAGACAACTTGTAGACGACTATTCATCAGATTTAGACTTATGGGGAGTTAGTATAATATCACTTGCAAGGGAATAAAGCATGGAGCATTACTTAAAATTAAAAGATTGGTTATATAGTCAAGAAACAAACTTGTATACAATTAAACAGGGAAAGTTTTCTAATAATTACTGGGATTTAAAATGCGGATTTGATATTGAAACAACTACTTACAAAGATAGGGCATACATGTATATATGGCAGATAGGTATTAACAATAAGGCATTTTTTGGAAATAGTTGGGAAGAATTTAACGATTGTTTAAGTATTATTAATAATTATATTGACTACTTAAATAGTCAGAAATCAAAAGAAAAGCATAAGAAAGAATTTAAGGCACAGGCAATTTGTTTTATACATAACATTGCGTTTGAATGGCAGTTTGTAAGAAAGGAAATTAGTGTAACTGATGTATTCTTAAAATCTTTGAGAGAACCACTGTATTTTGAAAGTGATAATATTAAATTTTTAGATAGTTTTCAGATAACGCATATGTCATTAGCAAAGCTTGCTAAACGTTATTGTACTACACAAAAAATGGTTGAGGATATTGATTACACAATTTTAAGAAACTCAACAGACGGAAAGAACCTTACAGACAAAGAAATGAAGTATTGTGAAAATGATGTACTTATATTGTGTGAGTTTGCAGAATACTATTTCAATAAATATATAAGTAATAATGAATTAATATATACAGAAACAAGTATTGTTAGACATAGTTTAAAAAAGGCATTCAAAGAGCAAAATCAATTATCTAAACAAGATATTTTTGAAATGTATCCACGGACATTTAATGAATATTTAATGTACATGGAGTATCTTTTTGCTGGCGGCTGGGTAAAAAGTTCGGTAGACGCATTCGGTAAAATTCTTTCTAACATTAAATGTAAAGATATTACATCTTCATATCCTGCACAAATAGCACACAGATATTATCCTATTTCAAAATTTAAATCTATTAAAATAGACAGTAAACAAATGCTTAATAATATGCTTAATAAGTATTGTTGTATATTAGATGTAACTTTATTTAATGTTAAAAAAACAACTATTCATAGTATAATTTCTACTTCTAAAATAGTAAACAATGACACAGGTAGGATTCTTGTAGATAATGGAAGAATCGCAGAAGTTGAAAAAGTTCGACTTTTAATGACAGAACTTGACTGGGATATATTTAATAAATTTTATGATTTTGATAAGTTTAAAATTGTAATTAACAGCTTTAAAATTGCAGTGCGCGGAAAACTTCCGTCATATGTCGTATCTACCATGCTGGACGCATACGAACGAAAAGAAGAATTAAAGTTGCGGGGCGAAGATTATTTTAACGAAAAATGTTTCGTTAATATGTTTTATGGTTGCTTTGTAACAAAGATACATAAGTTTAATTATATAGTTAAAAATGGTGAAATAACAAAAGAATTAAATGACTATTATAAGCAAATTAGAAGTAGTGTGTTATCACCCTTTTGGGGGATATGGTGTACTAGCTGGGCGAGATTTCAAGAATTGTCTGCTGTGTATGCTAATGCTGATTGTGTTGTGTATGGTGATACAGACAGTATAAAGGGGCATAATATGTCTGACGACTACTTTAATAGTTACAATGCAGAACAGATTGAAAAGAATAAAAAGCTATGTGAAAAATATAATAAAAACTTTGAATTAATTAAGGAACTTGGTTGTTGGGATTCAGAACCGACGTACCAGTTATTTAAGACAATAGGTTGCAAGAGATATATTGGCTTTGATGACAATAACAATTTATCTGTAACTATTGCTGGTGTGCCAAAGGGTACACTTGAAACTGTTGTGGGTATTAAGCCCTACAAAGATAAAAAATACTATACAAATAGTCAAAAAGCGTTAGAAGTAATGGAGCTGTTAAAAGACGGACAAACATTTTCTAATTGTAAAACAGGGGCAACTTATAATGATAACGAACATTCAGACATAATTAACGGCGAGTTAATGGTATCTAAATCAAGCGTAGCAATTAATAACATTGATTTTACTATAAAGATAAGCAAAGAATACAATGATTATATTAAACAAGTAATAGACATGTATGAAAGAGATATTTAAAAGGTGGGAATGAATCCCACCTTTTATTATCTTAAATTAGTCATGAAATCATGCAAGATAGAGCCACATGTATTATTAGCATATATAATATCATCTGAATAATACCTATTAAAAAACCATGTATCAAAAGAATTTCTATCATGAGTTAATGAATGGTGTCTGCTGTCAAATGGGTTGTATGAATCTGAATAAATATAGGCGTCTTCCTTGGGTTCGTGAGTATGCGGCCGCATAAATACTGTGAATCTGCCACATTCCAATTGTACAACAATTAAGCCGTACATTTTTCCCTTGTATTCAAGAAAAATATTTCTGTATATTGTCTTAAAATCTTCTGTTGGGTGTCTGTAATTCTTAACTGCCCAGCCACTTCCTGTAATTGAATATAACAGTGGATTGTGAAAAGAAAAATATTTAGCATTAAATAACTTACGTTCTTCATTTAATCTTGGACTAAGAATTTCTACATGTACACTTGTTGTACCGCCAGTCTCGCAAGGTATTTCATAGTCGATAAAGTCGCCGCCTTCTGCCTTGTCAATAAATTCTCTGCACTCTAATTCGTCAAAATATTCTGATGTACGCAAGATAGTGTTTGCAAGCATTACAATTTTACAGTCAAGTCGCATTCTAATTATTGTACTAATCAAATCACAAAACGTTACAAATTCACCCCTTTTATAGAAAGAATTAATAAATTCATCAAATAAAATTAAGTCGCCAGTGTCGCATTGATAACCAGATTTATATTCATCTGATTTGTCTATAGACATACACATTAAAAAACCATTAATGTCTTGTTCAATAATCTTGCCAGTTTCATCACGCTTACATAAATAGAATTTATGTTCTAATCTCATATAGCATACACTGTTCCACTTGTCCTTGGTTAGTTTAGTTATATAGTTATTAGATAAAATAACGTTAAATATTGTCATAACGGCTGATTGTGTTATCATTGTTCGACTACTTCTTATGTAATGTGCTACAATGCCATACATGTCATATGCTTTTATTGCATACAATAGCCAGCTTGTAGTCTTGCCATTGCTTCTGTCTGATATATAGGCATTCCACGTTGCTTTTAACCCCAGTGGGGTATTAATGTCGGCTGGGATAACCCCAGCCTTGACAACTTCCTTTTCTATTTTTCGCCATCTATTAATCATTAATAATTACCCCCGTATCTAAAAGTCTTTCTATTTCTGTTCTGTGGTTAAATGGTGCATTAAATTCACAGTGATAGTCTCGTGTTTTTAAGAAACCAGTGTGCCCCTGTATTTTGGCACTATAATTAATTAAGTAGCCGTTGTTTTCTTGAAAGCTGGACGGCTTAGTTAAATTTGTTTTGTTAATAAGAATATATGGCTTTTTGTAACACATAATAGCGGACATATTGCCAATGTTACCTTTAGTTTGCGTTGGGTTTTTAGTTGTTGCTACATTAAAACAATTAGAAGCAACACTAGTAAAGGCCGCTGGAATTGCACTTGGATTTGTAATAGCACCAGCCGTAGTTGCTGTTGTATTAATAATTGCGTTTCCAAGTGCTAAAACCTGTTGCGTATGGTCTTGAGCACTTAATGTAATATTACTAGTAATATTACATGTGTATGTGTTCCATATATACGAAAAGTTATCACGCTTGCTTTCTATAAGCACAAAACAAAGCCCCTCCCCCGAACATAATTCTATATTGTAGACAACGTGTATATTATTATTAATACATACATCTGCTGGAATCTGAACAAATCCAACTTTAGGTAAATAAAGCGTCGTTGCACAAAACGGCTCATAATCAGCGAAAGTGCCGTAATATTCTTCTAAATTAATAGAACCACAATCTACTGCAATAAAAGTGTTTGTAACAACACCGGCCGCAACTGTTGATTGTACATTGCCCACATATATAGCTGCACTACTGTTTATTATATTGTCTATGTCTACCAAAGACACACCTATAATGTTTTGCATAGGGTCTGTGCGTATTTTTTTAATAGTTTCTTCCCAGTTAGAAGTCCATAACCAATCTTTAAAAGAGGACATTTGTTCTGCTGTTAATGCGTATAATGTAGAACCTGTATTACTAATATTTATTGATGGCAATGTAGGTATTAATATATTATCCGCTGGCAATTTACCAGCGCCATAGCCGCCGCCACTTGTTGTATTATTAGTTATATCGGCTTCTCGATAGCCAATAATATTATCATTTTTTATCGTAATGCCGTGATAATTAAAATCAAAAATGACACCTGCAACATTACCACCTGACGACTTGAATTCTAAAGTATCAGCAGCAAACGAAAATCTGCCTTGCAGAAATTGAATTATACAAATACCACAGCATCTAATAATACCATTTTCTGTAAATGCAATTGGGATTGCTCTAGTTTCTTCCCATAGCCAAGTAGGGTCTTTTATGGCACCCCTACTTATTGTGTGTGTATTAGTGCCATAATCTAAAGAGCCATTAGTGTCTATAGTTGTTACAAGGTTTCCTATTCCGTCTGCTTCCATTTTATCAGTAACAATAATATTTAATTCATATCCTAAATTAATAGAAATGCTTTTTGAATTATAAGTGTAAGGGTTATCAAGTGTTAAGTCTACATGATTCTTATATATATATGGTGCTCTTAAATATAAATCAGTGGATACAAAGCTTTCAGACGGTGTAAACCCCATATAATTACAATCTGCCTGTACTGTTAATCTAGAATACGGTACTTCCCAGTATTCAATTCCATTTTTGTCAAATATTTTCATATAATTTACCCTCCTATATTATAACCATTGCATACGTTTAATAAATAATAATAATTATTGCTAAATCCGTTCGGAAATTCCTTACAGCCTAGCAACGGGTATCCGTATGCACTGTATAAATCGTCACGCAAATACATATTATATGTCGTGCTGGAACGTTCTATTATTGCGGTACTTGCAAGAATATCAGACTTGTATAATTCCAGTAAATCCAATTGCATTGGCACATCCCAAACTCCTTTACCTATATTTTTAATTGAATTTACATCTATAAAATATGGATAGACCTTTGAGCCTAGTGTAACAGTACAATAATTATAAGTAAATGTGTCGAAAGTAATCGAATCGTTAAAGGTTACTCTAACATGTGGCATTAACTGGTCTGTTGCAACTTGCATATTGCAATCTATAGTAGTACCTGTGCCTAGTGCCTTATTAATAACATTATTAGCACCTGTATAATTATAAAAAACAACTTTCATATTTTTACTCACTTTCTGTGCAAAAATCCGCACGACAATTTATTTTTATATATAATTCCCAAAACTTTACCCAAAAATTATAAGTACTATAAAAGTCAACAAATTCTGTCATCATGGCTGTTGCTGTTGTAACACCTATGTTTCCGTGTATATGTGCCTCATGCTTATCTTTAACATCGTTGTAGGTATGTGTTGTTGTATCTTTTCTGTTAGTATAGCTATTTTCTTTAATGTTCTTTAAGTCGTCGTAAAACGTAGTGTTTGTATCAGCGTCGCCACTGTATTCTGTCGTTGATGTGTCTACAAGGTTAGTTGTATAGCTTGTAGGCTCATTTTTTGTTGTTTCTGTCTGATTATTCTTTAAAGAATTAATAACATTACCTGTTGTAGTTGTTGTCTCTGTTTCAGTTCCATCTTTTGCAAATTCTGTATTTTCATTACCACTTCTAATAGTTGTAATATCTTCGTATCTGTCATAGTTTTCAATAGGTGAAAAATTGACAGATTCTAACGTCCACAGCTTATTAATAGAAGCTGTTGATGCTTGTATAAATATATCTGTACTTGCGTCTAATTCTTCTAATAATAAAGAACTGTTATTTGTTTCTAACGGATTAGACACATCTTCTAAAACATTATACCCAAACATTCTATATGCAATGTTATCTATTGTTTTCGCATTAGCAATGTACATCTGCGACCATGGTACATCTGTTAATTTTTCTTGTAACTTTTCCTTGCGTAACAAAGAAATATCTAGTGCTGTCTTTTTATTATATGTCTTAATATTATTCAATCTCGCCAGTGTCATTATCTTCCACCCCCTCATTATTACTATATAAGCCATATTCCCACGCTTCACTATAATTTATAGAAACATTTTCATTAAATATTCTATTAAATTCATCAATTCCTTTTTTGCGTTCTTCAAGACGATTACTAGGAATTATCATGCTAAAACTGTTATATCCCTGAAGTTCTTCTGTCGTCTGCTGTGCCATTTTTCCGCTTGTCTGCATTGCATGTCCGTATAATGTACAGAATCTTCTTAATAAATCGTCGTGGAATTTAGACAAGTACTGAATTTTATCTACGTTATTGACGTCTGTTAAGTTAATAACATCAACAGGTGTACTCTTGCCACTTATTACATCTTCAAATGCCTGTTCAGACAATACACTATATGTTTCATTCTTTACATTTTCACCTTTTATAGTTTTAAAAATGTTATCTATAGCGGATTTAATCTTACTATTTTTTGCGATAGGAATTGGGTGTAATCTACTATTGTAGACATTAGATTCCATTGATTTATCTATTTCTTTAAACATTTTAGCAAACCAACTAATAATATAATCGTTTACAAATTCTGAATTATTCCATATCAGAACGCAATCTTTACCGATTGTACCAGTAATTTGATTCTGTCCGTTAAATGTAGTGACTACTATTTTAGTTCCTATACCATAATTATTAAGTGGTGGTGTAATAGCTGGAATACCGACAAAATATTCATCATCAATTTTAACAATTCCCGCACAACCAAAACGAATTAAACAATGCTCAATATATTTTCTGTCTAACCCTTTAGGCAAATTATTATATTCAAACATAGAAGTTAATATCTGTTCTAATGTTATATAATACCATAGTTCCAGTGCGTCTTTGCACTCGCACCCGTAACTATTCCAAAACATGTAATTATACATTTTTACTCCTTTCTATAAAATGAACTCAGTTCAAAATTGTGAACTGAGTTCAAATAAATTAGTCAATGATAAATGCTACAATGTTATAGCTAGAATCTACCCATGCATTCATTGCGTGGTGGTCGAACATGTTCCAAAAGTCAGCACATGCAGTATACGAAGAAGTTACTTTGTTACCGGCTCTTTCAGCAATGCCAAGTGCAAGCCTGTCATACATTAAACCAATAATATACTGTCCGTTATATTCTTCTGCACCAATTCCCAGCTTTTTTGTGTCGTCAGCTGTTATCTTAACAGCACTGTTAGTTGTAATATCATTAAATTTCTGTACAGAAGAAACTTCTGTCGCTGTCGCCTGCCACCATGGTGTTTCGTAGAAGTCACCAAGGTCGAACTCATTGTTATGATATACACTAGCAAGTATATTGCCTGCATGTGCCGTGAATGAAGTTAACATCATAAGTACGTTATCTTCCAGTGGTGTAAAGCTAGGTGTTGTCTTGTTATTAAACGCTACTGTAAACTTTTTCATATATGACTTTGTTTTCTTAATTTCTATAAGTGCATATTTAATACACTCTTCTGATTTTAAGAAATCCTCTGCTGTAGCATTTGAACCAAGTAAACCATTTGCCTTTGCTTCTGTAAGTAAATGCCTTGCCGTTCCTGTTGCTTTGTCAGAAATGGCGATTGCGCTACAAACTAACTGCATTGAAATAGCTTCAAGCATTACTGTTACAGTATTCTGATAGGCAACCTCAATCTGTGCAATAAATTTGTCCATCATTTCCCAGCTAGTCATAGCTTCCATAAGCGTGTCATTATACATTGTGAATTTTATGCGAAGAGCCTTGAGTTCTTCAAACAGTTTAGCATAAGTCTTGGGAAGTAAAGGTGTGTGTTCATCTGCACTGTAGTCCTTGCCGTTTGTTAAATTCCACTTTGGGTCGTCCTCAACTTCATATAAACCCAGTCTTGTTCTAAGGATATATCCACCATATTCCATTGTATCTCTAAAGATTGGTGGTAAATCTTTAGAATATAATCTGCTGTCAAAGTAATATTTACCTAACTGTAACATCAATGTTTTGGTAAATACGTCTTTCTTAGACAGTTCTTCTACGTCCTTACCTACGTCAACAAGCTTCCATGTGTCAACAGCTTTAAGATTTTTGTTATGGTCAGTTCCTGTTGCGGGATAATAGTCCTGTCCAAGTGACTGTCCGATAACGTCACAAATTAACTGCTTTACAAAATTAATTCTTTCATTTGCCATAATTATTTCTCCTTTTCTACTGGCTATGTTTTTATTGTTTACGATTATAATTAAATCATACTTTTATATTTTGTCAAGATTATTTACTCAATTAATTTGTGAATATTTTATGAATAAATTATGAACATTGTTTGAATATATTATAATTAGTTAATT
>ULZG01068027.1_pt1 | contig 11017 bp, 8 predicted proteins | sample 1962881 | NCBI WGS metagenome assembly ULZG01 (sample SAMEA4835883, study PRJEB28245) | human gut metagenome | biome: gut microbiome; material: fecal sample | place: Denmark | collected 2008 | reverse complement strand
GAGATGGCTTGGTTATTTCTTCATCTTCATGGGAATCAAAATGGCAACAGATGGAGTACTTCGTGGACTTGGAATCATGCGCCCGTTTCTTATTGCAAACATGGTGAACCTGGCAATTCGTCTTTCTGTTGCTTTGATTTTTGCACCGCGTTTTGGCATTGCATTTGTCTGGCTTGCTGTACCAGCTGGCTGGTTTGCGAACTTTTTAATATCCTATGTGGCGCTCAGAAGGTCATGGCCAACTGAGGAATAGATGTGCAAGAGATAAAAAAGATTTTCTAAAGCAGATGCAGAAGGCCAAAAACACCGGAATGAATGGACATATTGTCAAATCGCGGGATATAAATAAGCTGAGTGAGATTTTGAGGAAGATTTTTATATAATTCACATATGGGACAGTAAATAGCGCTTGCTATTTATTGTCTCTTTTATTATAATTTAATGTGCGTGACAAGGCTGTTATGTGTTATTATGTACAAAAATGGGAGAGAAAAAATGTGGCAGTTCATTCTAGGGAGTGCAGGATTTCTCCTGTATTTTATTTATGATATAAACAGCATTAAAAAGAAAAATACATTTTTCCAAAAATTTTTCGCATGGGGGACGGTTCTGGTGGCTTTATCACTCGTCATGGAGCTCTGGCTCTCGTGGGGGCAGTGCCAACACAGAATCGGAAGAATAATTGGATTTGGAACAGGAGCCTTGTGTTTCCTTGCACTTCTTATATATACCTTGTTTTTTGCCCTTCCCTTTGAAGAAACTTACTGTGAAGAAAACAAATTACGTGCGGCATATACAGAGGGTGTGTACGGTTTGTGCCGTCATCCCGGAGTTTTATGGTTCGCAGGAGCATATCTTTGCATGTGGGGAATGTTTGGCGGATGGAGACAGGGAATCTATTTTCTGCTTATGATTTTTTGGAACTATCTGTATATCATTTTTCAGGATCTGTGGACTTTTCCACAGACATTTTTTAATTACAGGGAATATCAGAAAACAACCCCGTTTTTAATGCCGAATAGAGATAGCATAAAGAAATGCTTATATAGTATCAGAAAACAATGATCGATCTGGAGCGGACAGACTATGAATTTAGAAGAAAAATTAAAAAAACAACAGTATAAAGAAATATGGCAGCAGTACTGTGGATTCCTGGATCTGTCGATGGATGGATACATGAAGATTCAGCGTCGGTTGATGGAGGAACAGGTTAAGCTGTGGAGCAACTGTGGTCTGGGACAGTCTATTCTGAAGGGAAAACATCCTCAAAATCTGGATGAATTCAGAAAAATGGTACCGCTGACAACCTATGATGATTACGCGGATATTCTGCTTGCCAAGCAACCGGATATGCTTCCGGGGAATCCGGTCATCTGGATCCAGACAACCTGGGAAGGTGGAAAGCACCCGATCAAGGTGGCACCGTATACTCGAAGCATGCTGGACACCTATCGGAATAATGTTACAGCATGTCTGATCTTATCGACCAGCAAAGAAAAAGGATCTTTTGATGTAGCAGCTACAGACAAATTCCTGTATGCGCTGGCACCACTTCCTTTTGCAACAGGACTCTTTCCGCTGGCTCTGGGTGAGGAGATTGGAATCGAATTCCTGCCCGCAGTAAAAGAAGCCGTAAATATGAGTTTCAGCGAAAGAAACAAATTAGGATTTAAGATGGCGATGAAGAAAGATCTTGGTTTTTTCTTTGGACTTGGAAGCGTAGCTTATGCAGTAAGCTTGAGTCTTTCTTCGCTGACAAACGGCGGTGGAGGCGGCGGAGTAAAACTGTCAAGCCTTATGCAATGCAAGCCGCATATGATATTACGTCTGCTGCAGGCAAAGCGTCGCTGCAAAAAAGAAAACCGCGCAATGCTTCCAAAAGATCTTTTCCATCTAAAAGGATTCATGGTAGCCGGCACAGATAACCTCTGCTACAAAGACGACCTCGAAGAACTCTGGGGAATCCGTCCGATGGAATTATTTGCCGGTACAGAACCGTCCATTATGGGAACAGAGACCTGGACAAGAAAAGGAATGTATTTCTTTCCGGATACAGCGTTTTATGAATTTATCACCGAGAAGGATATGATGCGAAATTACGAAGATCCTTCTTACATCCCGCCGACTTATCTGATGGATGAAGTTCGGCCGGGAGAAAAATACGAACTCGTATTTACTATTCTCAAAGGTGGCGCGTTTGCCCGCTACCGCTGTGGTGATATGTATCGCTGCGTCGGTCTGGAGAACCGTGAAGATGAGACAAGGATCCCGCGCTTTGAATATGTGGACCGAGTGCCGTGGATTATCGATATTGCAGGATTTACAAGGATTTCGGAAAACGGAATCCGCAGCGTGATCGCTCTTTCAAAGCTACCGATCATAAACTGGGTTGCAACAAAAGAATATAATGAACAGAATCGTCCATATTTGCATATGTATGTGGAACTGGAACGTGATGCACTGCTCAACACTGCGATGAGCACAAATATTTTGAAAGATCTTTTGAGCACATATTTCAAATATATTGATCAGGATTACAGGGATTTGAAAAAGATTCTTGGAATGGATCCGCTGCAGGTGACAATCTTTACTTGTGGGACATTTGAAGCCTATGAGAAAAAGACCGGTAAGAAGATACATCAGATGAGTCCTTCACATTATGAATTGAAGGAACTGCTTGATATACAGGAAAGTCTGAACAGAGTGAGATAAGATTTAAATAAGAATGAAAACGAGAGTGGAGTAAGGGGATTTTATGGGAACCTACGGATATATATCAATCATAGCCATGCTGTGTTATGGATTTATGCTGTTGATGTTTTTGACAGCAAAGAGAAATAAAATAATAAACAGTTTCCTGGTGGTGCTGACGGGTCTGCTATTCTGGACTGGAGGTTCTGCTTTTATGCGAGCACAGCTTTGGCCTGGATGCGAATTCTGGTATCAGGTTTCCCTGTTGGGAATTTTGCTGCTGCCATATGCGTACTACCGTTTTATACTCGCCTTTGGCGGTGAAAAGAGCGGTATTGCGGGAAGAATATACTTTGTGGTCATGCTGACCTGCTTCTGGCTGAATGCACAATTTGGAGTTTTCCTTGAAGCTCCAAAAATGGTAGAAAAAAACGGAGCTGCAGCTTTTGTATATGAGATCAAGCCTGCGATCATCGTATTTTTTATACCATCGGCAATTTTCTTGATCCATCTTCTTACAGTCATTGTACGGATCTGTAAAAACAATCCGACTATGAAAGTCCAGTATGAACCGGTTATGTTGGGAGTCCTTGCATTGTTCTTAGGAAATGCATTTCTTGGAATTCCGTTCTTCAGCGGATTTCCGATTGATATCTTAAGTGGTGTAGTAAATGTATTTTTACTGTTCTACGCACTGATCCGAAGACGCTTGTTCCGCCTGCAGATGCTGGCATCCCCTTCCCTGTGTTATGGTGTTGGATTCCTGTTTTCCATTCTTGTTTTCTTAAATATTGTTCCATCCCTGCAAAATCTATTTCATATTCGGCCGGATAAGAACACCCAGATTTACACTCTTGTTTTTTCAATCGTCTTTCTGATCATCTATGCACTCTTTACTTATCTGTGGAAGCTTTTGATCCGCTGCGTGTTTGTCAGAGAAGAAAACCATCAGGCTGAGAAGATCAGAGAATTTAATTCAGCAATCTCCAAAACTCTGGATCTTCAGGAAATCCTGGATAAAACGATCCATGTTATGAAAGATTTGATGGATGTTGGAAATATCTATATCTGTATGCAGGACGCACCTGGCGAACCATATCGTGGGGTTGCAAGTGACCAGCCTTTAAGTGATCTGGCGTTTGCCTTTGAAGAAGAAAATCCAATGGTCCAGTGGCTGAAAGACCACGAAGAACCGATTAGTTACCGTGATTTCCGCTACTCTGTAGAGTACAAGTCCATGTGGGAAGAGGAAAAACATCAGCTGGATAAAAACCATACACGTTACTGTGCCGGATTAAAAGATGGTGATAATCTGGCGGGAGTGATTCTGATCACATCATCTTCTTCAAAAAAGAGACTGGCATACGATGAAGTAGAGATAATCTCAAACATCACATCAGTGGCATCTATTGCTATCAAAAATGCAAAGCTGTATGAGAACGCCCGTCTTGAGGCAAGAACCGATGAACTGACTGGATTATTAAATCGAAAATATTTCTATGAAGTTCTCAATGAAGAGTTCGAGAAAAACAAAGACGCTTCGCTGGCACTGGCCATTATCAACGTAGATGATTTTAAATTATACAATCAGTTGTATGGTATAAAAGAAGGCGATATGTGTCTGCAGCGCGTCGCAGACATCATCAACAGCAGTGTGGGAGAAAGCGGATATACTGCTCGCTATGGCGCGAAAGAATTTGCTGTTCTGCTTCCAGGCTACGACCTTTTCTCTGCCAGAAATCTGGTGGAATCCATTGCAAAACAGATATATGTTATGAATAACCGCAGAACCGACATGAAGCTCAAGCCGATCACAGTCAGTGCGGGAATCAGTGCAGCACCGTATGCGGCAAAGAATGTCAAAGAACTGCTGGAAAATGTTGATCTTGCGGTGTACCACGTAAAACACAGCGGGAAGAATGGAATTCAGGTCTTTGATACCATGTTCCGCAACAATAATAAAGATGCTCACGCAAAAACACATGCACATATTTACAAAGAATATGAATCAACCATCTATGCATTGACTGCAGCTATTGATGCAAAAGATCATTATACCTTCAGCCATTCCACAAATGTTGCCTATTATGCAACAGCACTTGCAAGAACACTTGGAATGAACGAAGATATGATAGAGATCATCCATCAGGCAGCACTTTTGCATGACGTCGGTAAAATTGGTATTCCGGAAAGTGTATTAAATAAAGCCGGATCATTGACAGATGAAGAATACGAGATGATCAAAGGCCATGTAGAAGCTTCCATCGACATTATCCGACATCTTCCGTCACTGGATTATGTTATCCCGGCGGTCATCGGTCATCATGAACGCTATGACGGGAAAGGATATCCGCGCCGTATTGCAGGCGAAGATATACCGCTGACGGCACGTATCCTGTGTGTGGCAGATTCATTCGATGCCATGACATCCATACGATGCTATAAGAAAGCCTTCCCTGTAAAAGTAGCTCGGGAGAAGCTGATTCAGGATGCAGGCAAACAATTTGATCCAGAGCTTGTTCGCAAGTTTGTAGAATGCCTGGATAACGGAACGATCAATCTTGTAAAAGCAGAAGAGGCATGACAACAGGGAGAAACCGACTGATGCAGAGCATCGCAGGACAGATCAAAGATTTCTTCAGATAAGCTTTTTAAGGAAAATTATGTTTTTTTGTGAAACAGAACTGTACAGATCAGAACTGTGAGCGGAACCGAAAGTACAATGCCAAAACTTCCGGCAAGTCCCTGCATGATCGCAATTCCAATATTGTTGGAATTGATGATCTGCTGATAAGGAAGGTCGTAGGCATAGTCCAGGAGCAGGGTACTCACGCTGCTTCCAGCAAATGCGAGGATCAGTGTATTGCTGTCAGTACCCATCATATCTCTTCCGACACGCATGCCTGCTTTGAACAGTTCTTTTTTTGTCAGAGAAGAATTCTGCTTATATATTTCATCGATTGCACTGCTGATCGACATGGCAACATCCATGACCGCACCAAGGCATGATATAAGCAGTCCGGAAAAAAGCAGTCCGCCAACCTGAATGCGGTTGGTATTCCAGAGAGTCATAAGAGTTTCAATATCCGAAACATTATAACCGGAGATTCCAGATGCCTTACTGAAACACCATGCTGAGATCCCGGCAAGAACCACACCTGCCAGTGTACCAAGAGTCGCTGCGCAGGTTTTTTTTGTGGCTCCGCCAATCAGATACATCGTGGCCAGTGTAGTAATAAAACAGATAAATACTGCGGACCAGAAAGGTGAAAACCGCAAATATACAAGCGGAAGATATACGAATATTACGCAGAAAAATGTGAAGATCAACCCCAGACATCCCTTGACGCCCTGTTTTCCACCAATCACAGCCAGGGCAAGAAGATAAAGCAGAGCAAAGATGTAAATAACCCATTCACGGTCCTGAGAGTAGACGCTGGCAATTGTTGTTTCGCCTGCAACACTCTGCATGACAACGACTTTCATTCCTACTTTGCAGGCTGCCCCGAAAAGATAACCGGAGCTGCTGGTGACATCAAGTTCTTCACCTTTGCGTGCGCCGGTGAGCATTTTTACACGTACCTTTTGCTCACCGACACGAGTGCCATTAGAAGCGAGATTATCCTGGAGGATTTCTGTAACTTTTGCTTTTTCAAATGTCTGCCCTGTCCGCACGACCAGTTCTGTTTTTTCTGTCTGGTTGAGTTTAAAGACAAAAACGGCGAACACACAGACAAATAAAATATAAATAAGATAGCGGATTACTTTTTTGCTCATTATTATTTCTCTGCTGTTTTCTTAATTGTGAAGGTATCGTCAATAGCTTCTGTTTTACCGTCATCTGTGATCTGGTAAGTGTCGATCGCAAATGTATCAGCAGTCATAGTGATCACAGAATAACTTGGAAGCCAGTTCTGGCTGCGGTTTGCAATATAATCCTGCTGAGTAGAAAGCAGTTCATAGTATTTAGAACCGGAAGCAGAGTTAGCTGTCATGTAAAGGATTCCCTGTGGATCTGTAACCGTATTTCCATCTACATCTTCAATAGTGTAGCAGTTGTTGTCATCATGGAAAGCATCCAGAGCAGCCTGTGCATCCGTATCGCCTTCTTCCGGAGCAAGTGTAATCTGATCGCCAGTGTCCACATTTGTTGCATGATCCCAGTCATAATCTGTACCGTCAGAATTTAAACGGAACTCATATTTTCCGTGTGTCTGACCATCACCATAGAGTATTTTAGAACGGCTGTAGGTATGGTCATGTCCCTGAAGAACAACATCGATGTCATTTGCATCAAATATAGGCGTGAGCTGAGTACGAAGAATCATACCATCTGTGTCGGAATGATCAAGGCCAGATCCATAGATATCCTGATGGATCGTTACGATACGCCATTTAGCATCCGGATAAGCTTTAACAGCTTCTTCGATTGTTTTCTGATGTTCAGCTGCGTTGTAGTTGTTTGTGTTCAGAACGATGAAAAGGCCTTCGCCATAGCTGTAATAGTAGTCACCGCCGGCAGCAGTTTTGCCATTCTCTGTGTTGTTCGGGTTATTAAAGTGATAGGAATAATCTGCGTTCAAAGAATCATGGTTACCGATGGTTGTTGCAACAGGAAGAGATTTGAGAGCATCTGCACTCAGATAAGAAGCATATTCTTCTTCTTTTGCTTCGCCTGTTTTGTTTACCTGGTCGCCAGCAGAGATCACAAAGTTAACATCCGGATTTTCTGCAAGTGCGGTATTCAGGGTACGATTCCATGAGAAACCATCGTTTTCAGCAGCTGTGTTTGCTACACCGGACTCATTTGTCAGCTCAGCACCATCCTGGGTCTGCCCTTTGGAAGCACCAATCTGAGGATCGCCTACATAGAGCATTTTTATAGTATCTGTTTTCTGTGTTTTATATTCACATACATCTGTCTGCTGGCCATTTTTTTCTACTGTGTAATAGTAAGTTGTTTCTGGTTCAAGGCCAGTTACAGTTACATGATTGTATTCATAAGCTTTGTCACCAGTGAGAGACTGATCTACGTCACCGGATGTGCCCTCAAATGTTTCGAGATTATCTTTGTCAGTTCCAAAATGTACAACTGGAGTAGCTTCGCTGTCACCTTTCTCGCTATACCATGCAAAGTTGAGCTGTGTATCATCTGCACCTGGAGTAAGAGAAACTTTTGTAAAATCAGCTGCGGTTGTCTCCCAGTTTGCTGTCCAGTCAGACCATCCTGACTCAGCGCCTGTAACACTGCTGTCGTTGTAGTGATCAGTAGAAGCGTATACAGAAGGACATGCAGCTGCAATGGAACAAAATGCTAAAAAACCGACGATAATTTTTCTTTTCATAATAATTTAAAACTCCTTTCGAATTAAGGAAAATAGATATTCAATTTTATTGAACTAAAGAATTGTTCAGGGCCCATTGCATTCTTCAGTTGACGGTGTGAAGTATAACACTGTAATTCACAGACAACAATAGCATTTACTGAGGTTTGACTGACATTTTACAAAGGCTTAATGAAAAGAGAAATGAAAAGAGAAATGTGTAGTAGGAGGAAGTAATCTGCAAGTGAGAATAAAAGCGAATGCGGTCACAAATATATCGTAAAAAGTAATCTACATAATATAGAAATATAAGATAGAGTCAACAGGAGATGGTAAAATGGAGAGAAGATGTGTTGGGGCATTCTGTCAAAAGAGCATTGGTCACTTCCAGGTTTGCTACTGCCGGAAATTCGATCGGAGCATACTCTTTGCTGGTGCCTTCCATACGAATCGCCCCTGTCGCAATGACAACATCTCCACTCTTCACTTCTGTCTGCATTCCACCACAGGTTCCGATACAAGCGGTGCAGTTCCACCGAATTTTTATTCTGTCACTCGCATTTGTTATATCTAAAATATAAAAGACATTAGTCCTTTTTCATAGAACATATGTATTTTTTTCAATATTTTGTTGTCTTTTTATAATTTATTTCATTTATTTTTGGTCATTATGTATGATTTATGTGTCTTGCTTTATTATTTATTTATTCGCAATCCTTTCATTTGTCTAATTTTCACAAATTAAATTTTGCAATTACCACATAACGCTGATATAATATACAAAAAACAATGTGCGTTTAACTTACTCATGGAGGACTTATCATGAACAAACACAAACGATACAACATTGGAATCCTTATTGGTGGCGTACATACTTATTTTCCCAAAGAACATATCAGTGGTATTGCTACTGCAGCAAAAGAACTCGATATAAATGTCTGTTTTTTCCTTGGTACACAGACCAAAGATTTCTTTGAAGATATGCTCGGCGGAACTCACAAAGATTCTTTTGATTATCAGTTCAATACCATCCACGATTACAGTCTTATGGGAGGTCTTGATGGACTGATCATTAATTATGGAACTCTGGGACTGCAGTTAAAAAATGAGACTGCTGAGAAATTTGCCCACAAATTCAATTCCATTCCTACCGTGTTCCTTACGGAGATCGTCCATGCGCATAACTGCCATTCTCTGATCTGTGACAACAGACAGGGCATCCAGCTGGTCATGGAGCATCTGATCCAGGAACACAATTGTCAGAAAATACTTTTTGTAGCCGGTCCTGCACAGAATACAGATGCTAATGAACGTAAAAATACTTATCTTGAAATGATGGCGAAATATCATCTTCCGGTCAATCCCAAGATGATCGCACAGGGTGATTATTCAGAATTTGTAGATAAACAGATTGAAAAACTCCTCGATGATAATCCAGATGCCCAGGCTATTGTCTTCGCCAACGACGAAATGGCATTTGCCGGTTATCGTGTTTGTGAAAAACGTGGTCTCAAAGTAGGAAAAGATATCCTGATCACCGGTTTTGATGACTGTGAGCGTGCATCTGGTATGGAACCACCTCTTACAACCATTCAGCAGGATGGAGTCCTCATGGGCCGAATGGCTGTATACGACCTTGTTGATAAACTGGATGGCAAAAATGTCCTGTCCCGAAGAGTTCCTGTTTCTCTGTGTGTCAGAGAATCCTGCGGCTGTCAGGAACAGCTTCCGGAAATTCAAAATACTCCAGTGAGTCTTACCGAACAGATACACAAGCTGAACCGTACGATTACCAATATGAAGCTTGAGCTGATCAGTTTTCAACGTAGATCCTGGTTTATTCCGTCACTTGCCCGAAGTCTGAATGACTGCATGGAGGATGAATACGCTTTTCTTCTGGAAGCAATGGAAAACATGCGGGAATTGCGCACAAAATGCACCTACCTCTTTCTCCTGGATGAACCAATTGTATATCATCAGAATGAGAAATGGATTTGTCCGCAAAATCTGCGACTTGCTGCCTATTACCGGAATGAAGAAGTGGATGCATTTCATTTCTATGACCGCCAGCCTGTAACAGACCAAAAAGGTATCTGTCAGTTGATGAGCGATGATGAACGACATCAGTTTATGATATTTCTGCTCTTCTCAGGAGAAAAACAATATGGTCTGCTTGCGTGTGATATATAACAGGAAGAATTTCCATTTTTCTATGTGATCAGCCTGCAGATCGGTCTTTCTTTGCATTATCTGGAAATCAGTAAAGCAGAAGCCCAGCGCCGACAGGAAATATCCAGAGATCTGGAGCTCGTACGTGAGCGAAACCGGGTACTTGGATTTATTTCCAAATATGATGAACTGACTGGTCTTCTGAATCTGAGAGGTTTCACAGAACAGACAAAAAAATTCTGCAGCAGCGAAATAAATCAACGGGCCTACATTATCTGTGGAGACCTGGACCATCTGAAAGAGATCAATGACACCTGGGGACATCCGGCCGGCAACTTTGCACTGCAAAGCGTTGCAAGAATCCTCGGAGGCTGTCTGCGCAGCCAGGACACACTTGCACGTGTCGGTGGTGATGAATTCCTGATTCTTTTAAACTGTGAAGAAGAAAATTTCCAGGATATTTTCCGTAAACGAATTAAAGATGCCTGCACGGTTTTCAATACTGAATCCGATAAACCATTCCTTGTGGAAATCTCTCTTGGAATTGCAGAATTCCGTCCTAAACCGGATACCGACACACAGGAAATCATCGCTCTTGCCGATAAGGATCTTTATGAAGCCAAGAAGCATCGACGAAAATCCGTTCGCAGACCTGAAGCTTAATTTATTACAAAGAGAAGTCCACGACCTTCATTTGTCATGGACTTCTCTCCAGTTATCCAGGACTTCTTTCTCGTTACCCAGAAATTAAGGTCTTGTTTTTTAAAGAAATATATAGTACAATTCCTGGTATGTCCTGTTAGTTTAATGGATAGAACAAGTGCCTCCTAAGA
>ULZG01058019.1_pt1 | contig 11148 bp, 9 predicted proteins | sample 1962881 | NCBI WGS metagenome assembly ULZG01 (sample SAMEA4835883, study PRJEB28245) | human gut metagenome | biome: gut microbiome; material: fecal sample | place: Denmark | collected 2008 | reverse complement strand
TACATTCATCGGATCGATCAGAGCCTGATTTCCATCGCGCAGATCCACGCTACACCAAAGCGGTGCATGCTCAATCTCTCTGTCCGGCCATTCACGCTCCGGGTAATGTAATACCGGAACTCTTTTATATTTTTTGTAATTTAACATATCTATCTCTCCCATGGTATAACATCCTGACGGATACTTTTCATCCTTCTTTCTCCATTTCTGGCAGAAATTGCCAGATTTATGTTAAAAAAGCGCACAAAGTCCCTGTCATATTTTCCTTGCTAAATATACATATTATATCATCTATCTTAACGTTGCAAGATGATTTTTCTGAATAATTCATGAAGTTTTCCAAATTAAAATAAAAATGAGCAAGTTTTCCCTTTATTCCAAACAGGAAAACTTACTCAACATCTATGATAGCATATACTAACTCAAGTGTCAATATGTATTAAGTTCAATACAATCACTAAAAAATACCCTTATTGATCGTTTTGTCTCAGAGAACGCTTGCAATTCTTGTTTTTTTATATTATTATGAGTGAAAGCTTATGAGAGCTTAACGAACAAGTATTTTTTTAGGAGGAAAAAAATTATGGCATACGTAATTAGCGATTCTTGTGTAATGTGTGGCGCATGTGCTGGTGGATGTCCAGTAGGTGCTATTTCTGAAGGAGATGCTCAGTACCAGATCGATGCTGACGCTTGCATCGATTGCGGCGCTTGCGCAGGTACATGTCCTACAGGTGCTATCGCAGAGGCTTAATCATATTTTTGAGTCCTTATCAGCACATAGTGAATTAAGAACGTTAAAAGGAGCTGTTGCTTATGCAACAGCTCTTTTTTATCCAAATGCATTAAAATGCACGTTTTCATTTTCTTCTTCCAAACACAGCTATTGTCTGTAAACCACCACGACCATACTTCTCTCCGGCAGCATTACACATCCATCAATCTGGATCTCCTGCTCCGTCACCGCTGATTTCTCCGGCAATCCTCCCGGCATCTCGCCCGTTCCCTGCAACGTCCACTGCTTTCCGGCTGTATTTACCGCCACTCCATCAGTATCTTCCAGTGACAGTTCAAAGCTTTCATGCGTTGTATTGACCGCTTTCACAATGATATTTTCGTCTTCATCCATGGCAACAGACACATAAATTCCCTTTTTCCGCAATTCCACATCCTGATCATGCAACAATACTGTATAACTTCCTCTGTGATTTGCAAACAACTTCTGCACATAATAATTTGGTGTCAGATATACCTTACTGTCATCAAACCATATCATATCCGGTTTCCACTGACTATGCCCGATCCGATTAAACAACGGTGCGTAAGAAGCAAGTTTTACCACATCCGCATTTTTCTCAATGCCGGTCAGCAATGCCGCTTCCGCCAGAGCGCTCTCCATGGAATTTTCCCGCGCCTCGGTGTGCGCCGCATATTCTCCTGCAAAAACTGCCACATCCCGCGGATAATCATCGTACATTGCCACATGGTCGTACAGCCACTGCGGACTGACATAATAATGCTCATCCACTGCATAGCTGAAATTCGGATTTTCCTTTGCTTTTTCCCGATAATACTTCCAAGCATCCTCCGTAATGGAACACTCCATGAACGGTCCCGCCGTTCCAAGCAATCGAATTTCAGGATATTTTGCATGAATAGCTGCCTCAAAACGCTCATAACGGTATCTCAGATCCAGATACTGTGTCTCCCACTGCTCATTTCCAACAGAAAGGAAATCCATACCAAACGGCTCCGGATGCCCCATTTTTGCACGCAATGCGCCCCATTTGCTGTCCACCGGACCATTGGCAAACTCAATGAGATCCAGTGCATCCTGCACATATTCCTCAAATTCCACACTGCCAGAATCCACCATTTCTGTGGAACGGAACTGACAAGCCGTGCCGATATTCAGCACCGGAAGCGGTTTTGCTCCCAACAGTTCACACAGCAGAAAATACTCATAAAATCCAAGTCCGAAAGACTGACCATAATGCGCGTCTGGTCGTTTCGTCATCGGATCATTTTTGCCCCAGTCATCATCAAAGGCCCACAGATTCGGGATATAACGTCGGTCTTTCACATCCCCTACCGTATTTTTCCAATAATAACGGTTGTCCAGACTGATACCTTCCACGATACAGCCGCCCGGAAATCGCACAAATCCCGGTTTGATCGCCTGTAGTGCCTCAAACAGATCCTTCCGAAAAATTCCTGCCACCGCATCTTCCGGAATCATAGAGATCAGGTCAAACTCTACGATACCCGGCGCATCCAGCATAATCGCAAACTGTGCCCCACGGACATTATCCACCGCCACAAGTACCATCTCATATTTTATCCACTCATTTCTGCGACATTTACCACTCTGATCCATCCGATGGATTTTTTCAATATCCGAACTCAGCGTTCCATAACCGATCTCCATTGGAATCTTCAGATCACAAAATGGTACATACGGAACCGGTTTCACCACTTTTACCTCTGCCTGTGCAAAAATTTTTCCATCTTTTTGCACTGTTATCTGAAAGCCATCGCCTTCATATGCCACGCATCTCGCATAAAAAGATGCACAATAAGTATGATTTTTTTCTAATCGGATACCATCATAGGCTTTATTTGCAAATCCCTGTCCTGCCTGCTTTGCAGTGAAACGTAGGTAATGCGGATTCACAGCAGAAACCGGCGTTCCTGTCACATATTGCATCAATGGAGGTTCTTCTCCGGTCTGATACAAAGGTTTCCACGCATATCCAAAATCATCCACTGCATAAAATCTGCCCGGATTGCCATAGGCTTCCTTCGCCTCAAAAGAACGGTTTTCGATCAGTTCTGCATACAGACCGCCGTCTGCCGCAAAGTTAATATCTTCAAAAAATAAACCAATCAGCTCCGGTGCTATTGAAACACCTTTTTCTTTTCCTATTTTCATGTCACGCTGCCCTCGCTCTAAAAACTTCCTTCTCTACGCCATCTATTCGTTTTTCTCTATCTACTTTATCCCTATTTTACGGATAAAACAGACAAATCCAGTTCACATATGCAGCCAAAAGTTAGTAACCTCTAATACCTGTCCTGCCACTTGTCAAATCACCCAAAAACATAATATTCCAAGTCCAACGGCAATCAGCGCGCCTGCCACCACATCTTTCACAAAATGCACCCGGCCAATCACCCGCGCTGCTGCCAGAAATACCCCTGCCACACAAAGAAGCACCCCAAGCGGCATCCACACATACCACACCGCCATAGCGATAATATAAATGGAAAATACATGTCTGCTCGGGAAAGAATTTCCTTTTGTATCCTTCGGGATCAATGGCTTCACCAGCCATTTTTCATAAGGCCGCGGCGCATTAAACTTTTTACGGAACAGGCTCACCATCACAAAAGTTACCGCAGGAACAAGCAGTACCCGCCAGAAACGACTGTCCCTGCAAACCACCAAATACAAAAGTAATGCAGGATAAATCAGATAAACCACATTCGTTAAAATATGATTTATCCTCAGCAGACAGTTCTTCTTTCGCTCCGATGCTTCAAATGGCGCTGCCAATCTGTCATAAAACTCCTGCTTCATCCTGCATTACCTCATTTCTTATTTTTTATTTTTCTCTGATGATCTGCACATCCCAACTGCCAAGTGCAAGTTTTTCCCCTGCTGCAACATCAATTCCCGGGAATGTCCGGTTTTCTTTCATCAGATACTCACCATCTGCGCCGATGTAAACAACCTCTGCCGGTGTATGGGAATAGTTAAAATAGAACCATACTGTTTTTCCGTTTTCATCTTTCATGCGACGCACAATAACAGGAAATTCTGTGTTCTGTACTGCGTCCGCAATACCTGCTTCCTTCATAGCATCTGCCAGCAACTTCTGCAGATATTTTTCAGAAGTCTTGCATCCAAGATACTGTGCCGTACCTTTTCCGTAATGATTTCTGGTTACTGCCGCATAATCTTTCCATGCATAGTGATCATAAGATGCCAGCACTTCTGCGCCTTCCGGTTTCACAAGTTCCATGAAAAGTTCTGCCTGCTCATCCGCTGTACCGCTCAGTTTCACATCTTTCGGGAAAGTGAAATTGCTGTAGGAAATACCAAGGCATTCGTTTAATACATGTGGGAATGCGTCATGATATACTTTTACATTTTCGTCCGTATAAGCGGTCTTGAATGTAGTGATCAGATATCCGCCATCTGCCACATACTGTTTCATGCGCTGCAGATCTGCCTCGCAAGCTGCATACAGTGCCGGAACGATCACCATCTGATAACGATCCATCTCTTTGCAAGACGGCTCAATGAAATCAACTTCCACATTCATTTTATAAAGGGCATCATACATCCAGCGAACTACGTCATTATAACCGGTTTTTCCCGGACCTTCTGCCGTGGTATCAATGCGGAACCAGTCAAGTGCTGACAGTGCGTCATTGCTGACAACCATTGCCACTTTGTTCTCTTTTTTCAGATTACAGAGTGCCGGGCTCAATGCTGCAAAATCACGACCGATGGTTTTTGCCTCACAATATACATGATTTTCCTTAAAATCATGACTCAGCAGACCACGCCAATATGTCTCAAAGGAGTTATGGATGGAATGCCAGTGCCAGTACTCAACCATAGCCGCACCTGATGCTACATGACTGAAGGCCTGCTGACGAAGCTGTCCCGGGAACGGAGTCCAACATGGATAGCCCTGTGCCTCTGTCTCAAGGACAAAGTAGTTGTTCTGCTTCAGCGAACGTGTCATATCACCGCCAAAAGCGATCTCTGCTCCTGTCAGTTCCTCCTGTGTCGGATGATAAATGTCACAACCAGCTACCGTTAATGCTTCTCTTGCAATCTCAAAATGGTTGTTTGCCGGCTGTACACCGTAAGAATAACCGCGCCACTCAAAATCCAGATTATGTGTGATAAACTGATCCGGGCGGGCATACTCTTTTACAATATTGGACTGCCAGGTCAGAAACTCTGTAACAAGGCCACGACGGAACTTATCAAATTCAGCACCAAGGCTTCCATTGATGGTTCCACGCACATCCGGAAAATCTTCCCAGTTATCCACACGGTTGCTCCAGTAATCCAGACCAAAAGCTGCGTTCATGGCATCGGTGCTTCCATCAAATTTTTCTTTCAGATATTCCACAAATGCAGCCTGCACATTCGGGCCGGCGGTATCGTAATATTTTGTCTCATTATCTAACTGGAAACCAATGATGCATTTGCGCCCCTGACAAACTTCCAGTAACTTGCGGATGACACGCTCACCGTATTTCAGATAGTTCGGATTTGTGATATCCATGATCTGACGCGCGCCGTACACACCCTCGCCCTGATGTGTCACAGCAAGAACCGTCGGATCCATTTTTACCAGCCAAGATGGAACCGCATAAGTCGGTGTACCGATGATAACGTCAATGCCTGCCTCTTCCATGGCATCCAGCACCTTGGTCACCGTGGAAAAATCAAACTGACCTTCCTGCTTTTCGTAAGTGCTCCAGGTAGATTCTGCGATACGGACTACGTTGATGCCCGCAGCTTTCATCATTTTGATGTCTTCCTCTAAACGGTCATACGGAAGATACTCATAATAATACGCTACCCCATATAGTAATTTGTTCATGAAAATGCCCTCCTTTTTTGGTGTTGACAGACGGTCGAAATGCGGAATTTTAATCTGTAAAGCGGCATGCAGGCTCACACGAACAATTTTCTATCTGCGCTGCGCCATCTATTGTTGCCTCCTTCCGCGAACTCACCCACAGCAACATCAGCTGTGGGCTCAGACACACTCCCGGAGGCAACATTATGCTCGCTCCGATAACGAAAATTGCTCTACCGTTTCGCCCTGCATGTCCGCTTTCACAGATTTATTCCTGCATTTCTACACATCAATACAATGCAACATTTTGTTCTTCGTCTTAAATGATTTATTGTCTTATACATATAATCTTACAGTAAATATTTTTCTATGAAAAGAAAACCATTGTCCTAAAATGGACATCTATTATCCAGCCAAGGTGATTTCTGTAATCCTAATTTATGATGAGTACCAGTTCAACCTCACTGTTGTATCAAATTCAAGTCGAACGCACGTGAAATCTGATGCGTGATTCTGGTCAGCGTAAGCGGACATATTCTTCTCAAAATTACTCTTCCTTTGCACTTTGTTCTAATGCCTTTAATACTTCTTCATCTTTCAGGTGTACATGAATGCCGTTCACTTCTACTTCATCCGTCAGCGGAATTACAAGGCATGGCACGCCATCGATCATGCGTGTTTCCACAAGACCAGCCTGTTCCGGACTTACTTTCACTGTCATCTGCGGTGTCTTTACTTCAAACTTACGTGTATCGGAAATATTGTTTGCCATAACCGTCATCTGTGCACCGATTTCCTCATCATACTGTTTTTCAAACTGTTCCAGATTTTCCTCCGGTGCACCGCTGCGCTCTAAAAGTTTACGCACCTGCATTTTATCCAGTTCCAACGGTTCTCCACTTTCTTTCTGCTCCTCGATCATCTCGTTGAGGTTTTCATGTATATTACGCACCACATCGTATACACACTCCTCTCCAAGAGTATCTTCTATGATTGTCTGGAAAGATTCTTTCTGCTGTGGCGCTGGAATTGGCTGTACACAGCCAAGCAGCTGTTCGGTAATGTCCGGACAGAGTTCCTTTGCATTTTTGGAATAGTAAAGCAGACGATGAATATCTGCGTTACGATCCTGAAATGCCGGGAATAAAAATCCCTGTTCTGGCATATCTACCAACCAGTCACGAATACGGTCCTCAATGCTGTTTGTCTCCGCATTATAGCAAAGTCCGGCTTTTGATAATGTTACCGGGCACAGACAGCACAGCACAAAGTTATATATGTAATCCGATGCATCGTCCATTTCCAGACCATCGGATGTTTTCATCGGAATATCATAAGAACCATGCACCAGCAAGATCAGATAATTTTCCGGATGATAATAAGTCTCAATAATGCGGTCATAAAAAGCATCCAACATCGTATCATCTTTTAACTCACTGTCACGCAGCGCCATCAGACTTTTCTGTGTACCTTCGCCCATTTCCTGTTCCAACGGAAATTCCATATTCAGCAGGTTTTTCCCCAACGTACCAGACAGACTTTTCCGAAAAATATCCAGATATTTATAAATTTCTTCTTCCGGAAGAGATAAAAATGCTTCCTTAAACTGCACAACTTTATTTTTATCTGCATCCACATAACACCCACAAAGTCGGTTCAGACAACAGCGCTCTTTCGTAAATAACTTTTTGATTTCTGTAACTTCTTTTTTATTCATATAAATATTGCTCCTTTATTCTGGCATAAATTTCTGTGTCATTTCAATAAATGCCTTCATCGCCGGTGACACCCATCGGTTTTTGCTGTAGATTACCTGCATCAACATAGACAACTGAAATCCTTTTACGGAAAATAATGCGACTTTTTTCTCTCGCAATGCTTCTTCCAATGTAAATCTCGGAAGCAGAGATACTCCCAGATTTTCTATAACCGCATCGATAATCAGACGGGTGTAACCAATTTCGGTAATAGACGGTCTGCGTCCCCGCTGTTCAACCACATATTGTTCAAAAGCCTGACGATAATTGCAGCCTTCCTCGATCATAATAAAGTTTTCTTCCAAAACGGTATCTAACGGAATATCTTTTTTCCCCGCAAAAGGATGGTTTGCCGGACAGAAAAAACGGATTTCCGTCGGCACTTCATGAGCAGTCATCCAGTTAATATGGTTGATCTTGTTATCTACCGTCAAGATCAGATCCAGCTTGCCCTTTCCAAGCAGTTCCATGCATTCCAGTGTCGTTGCCACCACCACTTTGACATTTACCCGTGGATAACGCTTCTTAAATTCCCGGAAAATAATGCCGTAGCGCGATGCACACAGCGTCTCCATGATTCCAACGCTGACTTCTCCGCTTGGTTCTTCTCCTTCCGCAAAATGCTCCAGCGCCATCGCCTCACAGCGTTGCAGATTGTAAGCATAATCCAAAAATTCCTTCCCTGCTGCGGAAAGCACCGCACTTTTTCCATTTCGTTCAAACAGAGATACGCCCAATTCCCGCTCCAGAGTCTGAATCTGCATCGTCACAGTCGACTGTGCATAACCAAGATCAGATGCAGCTCTGGAAAAATTGCCGATCTCTGCGATTTTAATAAACGTTTTTACATTTCGTAGTTCCATTTTTTCACCATTTACATTATATTTGTCCCACAACGCTATCCATACTCAGGAAATTTTCATTTCCGAAACATGTCGTTTCCATTGTAAAACGTACTTTTCTCTCATGATTTATTGTATCGGGAATTTCGATGGAAGTAAACCTTTATTGTTCATTTTTTTTGATTTCACATATCACTTTTTTCAATTTTACAAATAGGTAACTATGTAGTATTCTAATATCAGAAATTGAACGAAATTTCAAAATCACTTTTTTACAACTCTCAACAAACAATCAAAAAAGCCTGTCCAATGGACAGGCTTTTTTGATACCTTGTTTGCGTGGCTTAAAATTTTATTTTAATTAACTTCTCATTATGTTAATCTTGCGCATGCAACACGGCGCTTATTTTTTTCAGGAAGTATATGCATGCGTGTCACTCGGTGCCACGGCGTAAATGGAACAAAGCAGAAACGAACTCCTACGAAAGAACCATTGAAAAATTTTCAGGTTCTTGTAGGAGTTCGTTTCTGCTTGTTCCAAATTATCCTAAACAAAAATTACTTACCAAAAATCATTTTCGCACAACCATACATTCCGGCATCATTTCCAAGAGAAGCCAGTACGAATTTGGTATCCTCACATGCACGGAATACACGATCTTTAAAATGCTTCTGAACTACATCCAGCAGAATCTGTCCGGCTTTGGATACACCTCCGCCAAGAACAAACATTTCCGGATCCGCTACACAGGCAATGGCTGCCAGCGCACCGCCAAGAATCGTACCAAGTGTTTCTACTAATTCCAAAGAAACTGCATCTCCTGCTTTTGCCGCATCAAAAATATCTTTTGCAGTTACTTCCGGCAGATCACGCAAAGTTGTTGCCGTATCATCTGCTGCCAGGCGTTTTTTCGCCAGACGTACAATTCCGGTTGCAGAAGCATACTGCTCCAGGCATCCGCATTTTCCACATCCGCAGACATCCGTCTCTGTATCAGATACTTTCATATGTCCGATTTCACCACCGGCACCGTGTACACCGCCAATGATAGAACCATTGATGATAACACCACCACCGACACCGGTTCCAAGTGTAACCATAACACCGTTTTTGCAACCCTGTCCGCCGCCTTTCCACATTTCTCCAAGTGCAGCTACATTTGCATCATTTCCTACTTTTACCGGAAGTCCGATTTTACCGGAAAGTGTTTCTGCCACATCAAAGGTTCCCCATCCAAGGTTTACGCACTGACACACAATACTGTCATTTTTAACAGGTCCCGGAACACCGATTCCAACGCCCTCCACGTCATCTTTACTGATTCCTGCATCTGCCATTTTTCCTTCTAATGCAGCAACGATATCGTCTAAAATAGATGCTCCGTTATTTTCTGTATTCGTCTTAATTTCCCATTTATCCAAAATCACGCCGGTATTGTCAAACAATCCAATCTTACATGTGGTTCCACCTACATCAACACCAAATCCATATTTTTTCATTTTACCCTACCTCGCTATCTCTAAATTTTGTTTTACCCTTATTGACCTCAGTATAGCACAGGCAAACCCGACGGCTCAATGTAAGTTTTTCATATTTTCGAATATTTTTTTGTCTTTTTCCGAACTCACATAAGATAATTTCTTTTTAGCACCTAATAACCCGTTTATTTTTTATTTCATACACTTCGTCACACAAAACAGATATATCTTCTTTATTGTGGCTTGCCAAAATAATTAATTTCCCCTGTAATTTTAAATCAGCGAATAATTTTCTCATTTCCGTGACGCCATCCTCATCTAAACCATTCATCGGCTCATCTAATACAATAAAATCTGGATTTTCCATGATCGCCTGCGCAATTGCCAGACGTTGTTTCATACCAAGCGAATATTTTCCAACCCACTTTTTACTCTGCGGATTCAATCCAACACGTTCCATCGTTTCTTTTATCGTATCTTTGGTTGCTAGTTATTGCTGCGAAACCATCTTTGCTTTTACTAATACCACCAGTAACATCTATGTATTTTATCTTCTGTTATGTTCGATTTGCCGGAGAATCACGGCTATCGCCTATATTAAGTAGAATGCTTATAATTGCAACTGCCTTGCTACTTTTATTAAACATTTCTGTTGTTATCATCTATAATTACATTGTAAAGAGAAGCAGTGAATACTCTGATCTCCAGCTGCTTCTCCAGCGTGAACAGGATATCTCCGAATACTATAAAGCATTGATTACAGAAACAGAAAACAAAAATCGTTTTATTCATGATATCAAAAAGCACCTTCAATCCATTTCCATTCTGAATCAAAATGGTGAAGCAGAAAAAATAAATGACTATATTAACACATTGATTAATTCCTCTGAACTTCAACCTTCTGTCCGATTCTGCAATCATGAATTACTGAATGCTATCTTTTGCAGATATCTCATGCAGTGTCAAAACGACAATGTAGAATTTCGAACTGACATACGGAAAGATACCTGTACATTTTTAGATGAAACAGATATGACTTCTCTATTCTGTAATTTATTGGATAATGCACTGGAAGCCTCCAGATATATACCTAATTCATTTATTGAACTTTCAATCCATCAGAAGCCAGAAACTGCTTTTACAGTCATTGCACTCGTAAATTCCTGCCGGGAAAGTCCCTTTTCCGGTACAGATAAACGATTGAAAACCAGCAAGGAAAATAAGACACTTCACGGACATGGGGTAAAAATTATAGAAAGAGTAGTAAATCGCTACCAAGGAAGCATAGACTATTACTACTCAGAAGAAAATCATACATTTCATATGATTATTGCATTAAAAAACCCACGTACATGACACACCATCAATTGCTGAGCTCCTTGAAAATTCTCTTACAAAAAAACATCCCAAAGTACTATGATATCTAACGTACTTTGAGATGTTTTTTCATTTTTTCGTTAT
>ULZG01025913.1_pt1 | contig 11223 bp, 9 predicted proteins | sample 1962881 | NCBI WGS metagenome assembly ULZG01 (sample SAMEA4835883, study PRJEB28245) | human gut metagenome | biome: gut microbiome; material: fecal sample | place: Denmark | collected 2008 | reverse complement strand
TTCTTGTGTTTTTTTTAACACACTTTTGAAAATTCTTCTCATTACTGACACGGTGTTGTAATTTCCTGTGGCATAAAAAAGCTCCGGATTTCTCCGAAGCTTTTTTAATATAATCTCAGTCTATCTGACTCATCCGGCCAGATTACCCGGCTTTAGACCAGGTGACTGTTTTCTTTTTCAATCAGTAAATAATGATCGGGTATCCCGCATCAATCGTCTCATAGATCAGTGCCGCCTGATCCTTTGGCAGGTTGATACATCCGTGGCTTCCGTTGGTCTTATACCGGTTTCCACCAAAAGAGGACTGCCAGGAAGCATCATGAAGTCCCTGTCCGTAGACAAAAGGCATCCAGTAATTGACTTTTACATCATATCCATATTCCGCGCTGGTCAGATTAAAAGGACTTGCCTTATAAGCAATGGGCCATGCACCACGGTATGTTTCCCGGCCCTTCACCGGTTTTCCGCTGACAATATCCGTTTCTGTCACAAGGTTTCCATCTTTATAAAGCCACAGATGCTGGGCATCCAGGCTGACTTCTATGTAGCTGCCTGCAAGATCGTCAGTTCCGTTTCTCTGATAACCGGTTTTGCTGTAAACGGGATCACGGGTAACTGCAGTACCACTTTTCAGATCTTCCACAAGCTGTGCGTACTCTCCGTCCTGGTCGATCCGGTATCCATACTCATTCCCCTCAATGGTCACGTCCGTTCCCGTTGAGGTATGGAAAGTACGGGGAACATAAATGGTATTGTATTTGTTGGCAAGATCGCTGATATAGGTTTTGATGGCATCTTCATCCAGAGTCAGGGTCTCACCTTCCGCTTTCAGCCAGGAACTGATGGTGTCTGCATCCAGCACAACCGTTTCACTTCCAAATGTGTATGTAACTGTAGTACTCCGGTATTTTTTCAGCTGACTGTTCAGACTTGTAACTTTATTTTCCATATCTTCTGTTGCTGTCACTGCCGGGCTGATATATACATGTTTGTTCAACGGGATTGTGATTGTATCTCCAAGAAGAGCTGTATCAAATGCCGCATTCAGATTTGTGTCCACGGTGGTCTCCAGTTTATCCGGATCAATCTCCGTGCCCTGTACCTGTTTCACAAGGATGAATTCTTTTTTCTCCTCATTGTACTGAATGGATGCATCGGTGGAAGATTTTCTTTCTTCCGTTCCGAAATTGGAAAGATCCAGAGCCTGTTTTTCCTGCTCCTCATCTTCCTCGATCTGGCATTCCAGATTTACGTTTTCTTCCTTTGGAAAAATCTTCCGGTTCTCTTCTCTCTGTTTCTGAAGGTCTGTAAGCTTATTCAGAAGATCTTCCTCATTGAGGCTGTACCCCAGATCTTTGAGCGTCATGCTGTAAACCTCCTTGTCATTTTCCTGAAAAGATACCGGCCGGTTTTCAAATTCCGCAGCAATTTTTTCTTCTGCCTGCTTTGCGTCCAGCCTGGAAACCTCCACTCCCCACACGGAAATTTTCCGGCCCAGTGTGTTGTGATCTGCCATGTATGTGTAGCCAAATAACCCGGCCACAGCCAGGATTGCTGCGGCAATACAGATCCCAAGTATGATCTTCAGTGTCTTTTTACTGATGGTTGATTTTTTCTCCATACCCTTATCCCTCGAGTCTTATGTATTATATGTTATGTTGTCACATTGGCTGTTATTATAATACAACGAATCCCCCTCTTCTGTAAAAATGATTTATCCAGGATCCGCCTGAACCGGTAAAAAAAGACAGACTGCCACTCCTCGCGAAAATCTGTCCTTTCATACGTTTCTTTTTTATGTTTCTGTCAGCAGTATTTCCGAACGGATCTTCTGCTGCTTATTCCGGCATTACGATCTTACCTGCGATCGCACAGGCTGCTGCAGTTTTCGGAGATGCCAGATAGATCTGAACCTTGGAAGTTCCCATACGTCCCAGGAAATTACGGTTGTTGGTTGCCACAACCTTCTCCCCGTCTGTCAGGATTCCGCCGGTTCTTCCACAGCAAAGTCCGCATCCCGGATGTGTGATGATGACACCTGCCTCAGCAAGCGTATCCAGAATACCAAGTTCAATGGCCTGACGGTAGATCTTGCGGCTTGCAGGAGTTACGATCAGTTTTACAAAGTCTGCAACTTTTTTGCCCTTCAGGACTTCTGCTGCTGCCATCAGATCTTCCAGACGTCCGTTTGTACAGGAACCGATAAATACCTGATCGATGGTCTCACCCTGAAGTTCGCTGACATCACGGATCTTGTCCACCTGTGACGGACAAGCCATAACCGGTACAAAATCCTCTGCCTTATAAGTCATGGTCTTCATATAAACGGCATCCTCATCGCCTACAAGACTCTTCTGGAACTCATCAAGCTCTGTCTCACAGTAAGCGGCAGTCTTCTCATCCGGTGTGAAAAGTGCACATTTTGCACCTGCCTCGATCGCCATGTTTGCCATGGTCATACGACTTGCCACAGACATGTTCTCAATGGTGCTTCCGGAAAATTCCAGTGCACGATAAGTTGCACCATCTGCACGAAGGTCGCCAATCAGGCGGAGGATGATATCCTTGGACATCACATTCTCCGGAAGTTCTCCGTCGATCACAACTTTAATGGTTTCCGGAACTTTGATCCACATGGTTCCTGTTCCCAGGATGCTGGCCATCTCTGTATATCCGATACCGGAAGAAAATGCACCGACACATCCGTAAGTGGTAGTGTGGCTATCTGTACCAAATACGATATTGCCAGGTTTTACGTAACCGGCCTCTGTCATCAACTGGTGGCAGATACCGTCACTTCTGTGCACGTTTTTCATACCATATTTGGCTGCAAAAGCATCTCCCACATGGAAATGTCTGGTGTCGTCCTGCTGGCTTGCAGGTACAAGATGGTCATAGATCAGAACAACTTTGTCCGGATCCCAGAGTTTCTGAAAGCCCATCTCCTCGAATTTGTCCGCTACAAACGGAATAAAGATATCATGGATCATCACTCTGTCAACATTGACCGTCACGATATCGCCAGGCTTTACTGCTTTGCCTGTGTTATGTCTGATAATTTTCTCAATGATCGTCTCACCCATTATTTCTCTCCTTTCCGTCTTAGTCCAGACCGTTCAGTTTGCGCATGGCTTTTACAAGTCCGCCAGCCTGAATAATATCCATCAGATTCTCCGGAAGAGAAGCAATCGGGTACTGTTTTCCGTTATGGTCTACATGCTCGTTCATCACAACTGTAACTTCATCTCCCTCTTTCACATTGTCGTGAAGATCCGGCTGTTCGATAAGAAGAAGGCCGTTGTTGATGGAGTTGCGGAAAAAGATCCGTGCAAAAGATTTCGCAATAACACACTGTACGCCCAGTGCTTTAATGATCTCCGGTGCCTGCTCTCTGGAGGAACCGCAGCCGAAGTTCTTTCCTGCTACAATAATGTCACCTTTCTGGATCTGTCCTGCCAGCTCCGGGCGAAGGGGACTGAATCCGTACTGTTTCATATCGTCAATGGTTTTCAGCGCCAGATACTCGGTCGGAATGATGATATCGGTGTCAATATCATCGCCCAGTACCCACACTTTTCCTGTAAATGCTTCCATATGTATATTCTCCTGTTTATTCCTGAATATCTTTTCTGAGGTTTTTATACTCTGTCTGCAGTTGCGATCTCACCTGCAATGGCAGATGCGGTAACCGTTGCCGCAGATCCCAGATAAACCTTGGAGCTCGGATGTCCGGCACGTCCCTTGAAGTTACGTGTTCCGGTGCTGATAAGAACCTCGTTCTCACCGATCACACCCTGGCAGCTTCCCCAGCATACACTGCAGTTCGGGTTCATCACAATAGCGCCTGCTTCCATGAAGATATCAATCAGGCCTTCTTTTAATGCCTGGCGGTAGATGGTCTGGCTTGCAGGAACGACCAGGAAACGAACGCCTTCTGCAACTTTTTTACCCTTGATCACCTCTGCGCCTACACGGAGGTCTTCAATACGGCCGTTGTTACAGGAGCCAAGAAATGCCTCGTTGATCTTGATGCCGCAGGTTTCCTCAGCCGGAACTACATTGTCAACGAAGTCCGGTTTCGCTACAACCGGGCGTACTTTGGAAAGATCGAAGGTGTACTCTCTTGCGTAAACAGCATCCGGATCGCTGTGATATACAGCTTTTGGTTCACGGCCATGCTCTTTCAGATATTCCAGAGCCTTGTCATCTGCCTCAAAGATTCCGGTCTTCGCACCGGCCTCAACAGCCATGTTGCAGAGAGCCATACGGTCGCTGATGCTTAATGTTTTGGCGCCTTCGCCGGTAAACTCCATTGCCTGATAATTACATCCGTTTGCTCCGATCTCTCCGATAATGGTAAGGATCAGATCTCTTGCATAAACACCCTCAGGAAGTTTCCCTGTCAGGTTGAATTTCACAGTTTCCGGTACCATAACCCAGGAAGTTCCGGTTACCATTCCATAAAGAAAGTCTGTACATCCTACACCGGTACCGAAAGCGCCAAGTGCTCCATAAGAACAGGTATGGCTGTCTGCACCAAAGATCAGCTGTCCCGGACGGACATAATTCTCGATCATGATCTGATGACACACGCCTTTTCCTTCCCAGAAATCAATGTTGTTCTCTCTTGCAAAATCTCTCATTTTTTTCTGGGACGCTGCTGTTTTCGGGCTGTCAGACGGTACGTTGTGGTCTACGATAAATACCAGTTTCTTTGTGTCTGCGATATGTGGATTTTTTAATTTGTTGTTGTACATGTCAACAGTCAGATGTGTGGTTCCGTCATTGCTCATCAGATGATCCAGCTGAACTGTATAGATATCTCCAGGTTTTACGCTGTCCACACCGGCTGCTGCCGCGATGATTTTTTCTGCGATCGTCATTCCCATCTCTTATTCCTCCTCACGGTTCAGAGAAGCGATAAGTCCTCCCTGATTCAGTATATTCTGCATGTATTCCGGCAGTTTTGTGCAGGAATAAGTCTTTCCGTTGGCAACCGCTGTTCCCTCGGACATATGAAGCTCCATGGTATCTCCGGTCTTCACATCATCCGGGAGGTCCTTACAGACAATTGCCGGAAGTCCGATATTGATGGCATTGCGGAAGAAAATACGGGCAAAAGATTTCGCAATGACTGCCTTTACTCCAAGTGCCTTAAGAACGCCCGGTGCCTGTTCTCTGGAAGATCCGCATCCGAAGTTCTCTCCTCCCACTACAAAATCTCCCGGTTTCACCTTCTTGGAAAAATCCGGATCCAGTGACTCAAATGTGTGACTCTTCATCTCATCCAGATTCGGCAGAAGCAGGTACTGGGATGCAATGATCTGATCGGTATCGAGGTCATTATGAAATTTAAAAATTGTTCCCTTATCCATAAAACAAGTTCCTTTCTGATTGTTATCCATTTCCGGGTTAACATTCCTCTGTTACCCTTTTCGTCCTATATTCTAACACAAAACGTCATATAATTAAAATGTATATTTTTAATACTTAATATAACTTCAAGTTATAAAGTCATTTTCCTGTGATCAGCGCAAAATATCCCCACTCCCACAGAAGTTCTTCAAAACTGTTCTCAAGATATTCCCGGATATCTTCTTCCTCATATCCGGTCATTCTGGAGATCACCACCATATAATCCCGGAGTGTTTCGTAGGGAAGTGCTCCCCGTCCCTCTTTCTGCCACCGGAGAAAAACAGCCTGGCGAATGGTGGCATATTCCATACCGATCCACTGCATATGAACCAGGGTATCTTCCAGATCTCCTTCTGATGTCAGAAGATCCGAATATACTTCGTTGGTAAGAAAGCTTCGGAGAAGATTTTCATATGCACGAAGTTCCCGGTAAAAATCCTCCCAGGATTCCGTCATTTCCTCTTCCTCATACTCTTCCGATAATTCCTCCGCCAACTCCGTCACCGGCTCCAGATACTTCCGGTAAAGTCCTTCTTTCCAGTAATTTACAGCCAGATCCTGCAAAAGTTCATTGCATTCGTCCATAGTATCCAGAACAGGCAGGTCTATCTCGCTGATAGCTCTTTCCAGCTGGTGAATTGTCTTCTCTGAAAAATAATCTTCCACAAGCTCTGTGGTAAGCGGCGTGTTCCGGTGAAGTTCCTTCAGAACATAAAAACTTTCAAGAAGGGTTTCCTCCGGTGTTTTTTCAGGATCCATTATAAGATCCATAACCTTCCGGCGCACAAGAAAAAGCGGCTGTTCCTTTTCTTTTGGAGTTTCCGGAAAAGCGATTCTTTTCTTCTCCTTCCAGATGTCCAGGACAGCCGGGCAACAGGGCATCATGGTCGCTTCCTTATGATCCTGAAATTCATGGATCTCCCTTGGAAAAATCTGGCAGGTCTCTGAAAGCATCGAATCCCCATAAGCACTTACCAGATAGCACAGTCTGTTCTTTGCCAGGAAAGGACAGTCGTGCTCTTCCGTCATCTTCATGATCCGGCTGCCGTCCTTTTTCATGGTATAGGCCTGCAGGCAGCTTCTGTGTCCGGGCACCTCTGACGGCGGCTGGATGGTTTTCCAGTTTCTGTAGGTTTCATCATCTATGTTGATCTTCCATTCCCTGCAGCAGCTGATGGTGCATTTGTCTGCAATACAGGTAAATTCGTCGTAATAATCAGGTTTTAATAATTCCATGTTTCCTCCATATTCTTTATTTTTCAGCTCCAATGTCTCCTGTTTGCAAAATGGACATGAGCTGACATGTTTTATTTTTCCCCATAAACACAGAAAAGCGGAATTCTATCCGCTTTCTCTGATATTCTGTGTATTCGTTTTTATTCTGCATTCTCTCCCAAAAGTTGTCTGTGCACCTTCCGCCTTACAAACCAGAAACAGGTCACCTGCATGATGATCGTAATGATCCAGGATGCCGGATAGGAAATAAACAGTACTTTCAATGATCTGTGAACCGGGAAGATTCCGAAGATCCACACAATTCGAAGGCCGACCGTTCCGATAATAGACAGGATCATCGGCACACCGGAGCGTCCCATTCCACGCAGTGCTCCCGGAAACAGATCCATCTGTCCGCAGAGGAAATAAGTAACTGTGGTATAGGCAAGGATCTCCATTCCGCACTGGATAACCTCCGGATCTTCCGTATAGATTTTCAGAAGCTGCGGGCCAAAGAAATATGCTCCACATCCCATGGCAAAGGACACCACAAAGGACAGGATCAGACAATCCACCAGCACCCGGTCCATACGTTTCGGTTTCCGAACACCGTAATTCTGGCTGGTAAAACTCATACATGCCTGGGTAACCGAATTCACGGACACATACAGAAATCCAAAAATATTATTGGCTGCTGTATATCCTGCCATAGCAATGGAACCAAAGGAGTTTACAGAAGACTGAAGAAGTACATTGGAAAAATTGATCACTGTACTCTGAATCCCGGCAGGCAGTCCCACCTGGAAGATCTGCTTCAGGTACTCTCCCTTTATGGACAGTTTTGAAAAACGCAGCTGATAGCTTCCCTCTGTCTGATACAGACACCGAAGGACAAGAATGCAGGAGATCAGCTGAGAGATCACCGTTCCGATTCCCACACCGGCCACGCTTAAATGACACACGATCACGAAAAACAGATTCAAAAGCGCATTGGCACAGCCGGAAATGATCAGAAAGACCAGCGGCCGCTTGGTATCTCCCACAGCACGCAGGATCGCCGCACCATAGTTATACAGCATAAAAAACGGCATTCCCAGGAAATAAATACGCATATAAAGAGTAGAAAGATCGATCACATCGTCCGGTGTATCCATCAGTTCCAGGCAGATCCTGGCAAAGAGCACTCCCAGAAATGCCATGATGACCCCGCTGACCAGAGCCAGTAAGATCGATGTATGTACTGTTTCTGACATTTCTTCATCCTTACCGGCAGCATAAAATCTGGCTGCCAGCACATTGGCACCAAGAGAGATCCCGATAAAAAGGTTGGTAAACACATTGATCAACGCTGTGGTGGAACCTACTGCCGCCAGTGCCTCACTTCCACTAAAACGTCCGACTACCACAATGTCCACTGCATTGAACATCAGCTGCAGGATACCGGACAGCATCAGCGGCAGTGAAAACGAGATCAGCTTGTCCATGATCGACCCATTGCACATATCGATCTCATACTTGTTTTTTTTCACGATTTCATCCCCCATGTTCATACTTACATAAGAATATTATAGCACCTTTCGTCGGAAAGCTACAATGAAATATTTTTATGGAGAATATGCAGCGGCTGCATAAAATACGCAGCCGCACAGTAACGTGTGTTTATCATTTCACTATCTTTCCAGGAGTCCTGCATCACGAAGGTTTGCAAGAAGTGCATTAAAATCCTCCACAATATCATCTACCGTTGTTGCATTTCCAACAGCAGCTGCCGGAGTTACTGTTCCGGCAGGACCGGTGGCTCCTGTTGGGCCGATTGCTCCCGCTGGGCCAGTGGCTCCGATTGCACCAGTCGGACCTGTTGCTCCCGTTGTTCCAGCCGGACCGATGACTCCCGCCGGACCCGTTGCTCCTGTTGCTCCTGTTGCTCCTGCCGGACCCATTACTCCTGCCGGACCGGTGGCTCCCGTCGGACCCATTGCTCCCGCTGGACCTGTTGCTCCTGCCGGACCCGTGGCTCCCGTATATCCCTGTATTCCCGGTTCCCCCTGCGGCCCCTGAGGGCCCATAGGACCAGGGACTCCCGGACAGCCTCTGGGGCCGGTTGGTCCTGTAGGTCCCACAGGGCCTGGGCAGCCTCTTGTTCCACATCTGTCACATCCACAGGAACTATGATTTCCATAACAGGACATACAGGACAAATCCTCATGACTGTCCTGCTGCATTTCCATTTCCTTACGTTTTCGATGCCTGAACAGCATTCTTCGATCACCTCATAGGAAAATAACTTTCCCTACAGTATATGACAACAGCTTTTACCTGTGCATAGGATCCCCGCAAGCCTGTACCCTGCCAGGAAAATATAATAAATATGTCTTTCTTTTTATGCCAGACCATATTTTTCCCGGAAATATTTCTGGTCATACAATACTCCCGAATCTTCCGGCTTCAGCTCCATTGCTTTCTTATGAAAAAAGAATGCCTGCTCCGGACATCCCATCTTATCATAACAAACGCAAAGCTGCATATATGGCACAAATCCATGACACTCAGCCATAAAAAATCCACATTTTTTCTTATCTGACGGCACAGTAAGCGCCTGCCCATACCAATAGCCAGCCTGTCTGGGAAGCTCTCTTTCCAGAAAAATCTTTCCGACCTCACAACAGATTTCCGCCTTCGGCACATCCATAGTCAGACTGTACAGAAAAGCTTCCAGTGCGTACTTTTTTTCTCCCATTTTCCGGTAGCACTGTCCAAGTACAAAACAGGCATCGATCTTATTTTCCAGCCATCCGGATGGATTTTTCAGGAACTCCACCAACACAGCCTCTGTCTCCGGATAACGCTGATGATAATACAGTTCTCTCCCATAATAAAGCTGATGTCTGGGTTCCAGCGTTTCTCCTCCTGCCAGCATTTTTTCATAAATGCGAAGATTACGGTCCGGATCACCTTTTCCACATTTCCGGTGCCGGATCACCACATCTGAATAAATGATATTTCCCTCCGGAATCACAGTTTCATGAACTGCCCCATTCCATCTGAAATTTCTGGATGTTTTCATTATCCGCTCCCGAAAATAAGAAAATGTTGTTCTCCCGCTCTGGTCAAACCCTGCCGCATATTCCATCATCACAACATCTGTTCCGGGATCCAGAGTTTCTTTAAGACTCTTCAGTTTTTCCAGATTTTCTTCATCTAGGACATCATCCGCATCCAGCCACATCCAGTAATCGGTGCGAACTTTTTCCAGAAGAAAATTACGCGGAGCAGAAAAATCATCACACCAGGGAAAATCAAACACCTGCGACGTATACTGCTCCGCGATCTCTTTTGTTCTGTCTGAAGAACCGGTATCTGCGATCAGGATCGCATCCATCACCTGAGAAACCGGCTTCAAGATCCTCTCAAGAACTGCTTCTTCATTTTTTACGATCATACATAGACTGAGGGAAATCATATTTCAGGATCCTTCGGATTTTTATAATATTTATGCCGTTCCCGTCAGTCCTATGCCTTCTGTCAGTGTACAGCTTTTGCTTTCGGATTAAGCTGAGCTCATCCTCATATCACCAACTGTGGTATATCCTCTATATGTTCCGCAAGACGATCTGCTCCGTTCAGCTCCCCGCTCTCACCATATCCATACAGGCATCCTATAAATGGGCTTTTGCAGGCTCTGGCACATTCCAGATCCTGCCTCCTATCTCCGACCACCAGATAAGGGCCTGTATATTCCCGGATGATTTCCTGCACAATTTCTGTCTTTGGACGGAATCCATACGATTCGCAGTCATAAAAATGATCGAACCATCGTTCCATCCCAAATTCCTTCCAATGCGCCTCACGATAGGAAGCTTTACAGTTACTTAAGATCACAAGATGATATCCCCGGTTCTTCAAGGCTGTAAGCATCTCCTCTGCTCCCGGATACCACACTGCCTTATGCTTCCTGATCTGTCTGACCATCAGTTCTCCTACCATCCTGCTCGCCTGCTCTTTATAGCTCTGATCCAGCTCCGGCAAAAATGTATTCCACATCTCCTTACTGTTAAATCCCAGCCAGCCGGCAATTTCCGCCGAGCCTATCTCCCGTTCTTCTGCAGCCTTCTGTTCTGTCAGCCACTGATAGGTTTCGCGAAATGCCGGTTCATAGATTCCAAGGGTATGATGGATCGTTCCATCATAATCGAATATGATCGTTTTTGTCATCATTTATTTCCCTATCTATTAGAGCTGCTTCATCAGATTGACCATCTCGATCGCAGATAACGCACAGTCATAGCCTTTATTTCCCGCTTTGCTTCCTGCACGCGCAATAGCCTGCTCGATATTCTCAGTCGTGATCACTCCGAATAAGACCGGAATCCCTGTTGCAAGTTCAACCTGTGCGATCCCCTTGGCAGATTCATTGCACACCAGATCATAATGTGAAGTATCTCCACGGATGACAGCTCCCACGCAGATAACTGCATCATATTTTCCGGACTGTGCCATTTTCTGTGCTGTAAGCGGAATCTCAAATGCTCCCGGCACCCATGCTGCAGTAATATTCTCTTCTTCTACTCCATGTCTTACCAGTCCGTCGACTGC